>Ga0209639_1000307_pt1 | contig 74885 bp, 50 predicted proteins | sample EPASupsiteHSE605_FD_187268 | JGI IMG/M metagenome (GOLD analysis project Ga0209639, IMG submission 187268) | Bioremediated contaminated groundwater from EPA Superfund site, New Mexico - Sample HSE6-05 (SPAdes) (version 2) | ecosystem: Environmental > Aquatic > Deep subsurface > Groundwater >... | reverse complement strand
TGGGACTGAAAGCAGGTGTATCAAATGGGGTTTCTTTAACTGTTTCAATAAGAGTCATCATTGGTGTCTCAACAGGACTGACATCTGGTGTATAAATGGGTGTCTCAATGACCGTTTCAATGGGACTTTCATTTGGACTTCTTACTGGTGTATAAATGGGTGTCTCAATGACTGTTTCGATGGGACTGAAAGCAGGTGTATGAAATGGAGTTTCTTTAACTGTTTCGATAGCTGTCTCAACTGGTGTTTCAATGGGGGCTTCCATTGCTAAATGGTCACAAACATGTGTATTATAAAACGAAATCTCATAAGTCCCTATTAAAGATTCAGTATTATTTGAAGTACTGGCCGCTGTTCCAGCAAATGTACTACCTGAATGGCTTATATAACAATGACTAACAACAAGAGATCCAAGAACCAGTTTAAACAAAACATCCTGATTATCTTTAAACAAGCAATGATAAAAACACCTATTACCCTGCATTTCCATATATATAACACCTTCACCAGAAGGACTACTGTTTTCAATGATATTAGATGATGATATCGTTATTGTCCCTCCCCTTATCGAAAGACTCCCATAGTTTTGCGGATGGTTATTATAAAAAGTGCAATACTTCAAATCTGACGTGTGAGTATTATGCAAGTCAATCACATTGGATTGTGCCTTGTTATAGGAGAAGTTATTCGAATGAAAAGCCTGAACACTAGCTATTTGAGAAATATAAACCGCCGTTTTACCAATAAATGAATCCGAACATTTAGCAGTGGAAACCATCTCTAGTGAAAGAGAATCACAATTATATACAAAAAAAAAATTTCCATTACCTTTTGCACTACAACCAAAACCACAAACCTTGTTTAAAGAAATAGGGTTATAGCCTGATATTATAGCTCCACCATTAAAATAAGTTTCTCCAAACATACCAGGAGCACTGCTAACTGAGCAATTATAAAACACTGTTTCTTCAATTGAAACAAGATCATCCATCACATAAATAATACCTCCATGATCACCAAAACTTTGTGTTCTTACAAAAACGCAATTCGATATGGTACAAGCGCTTTCATATGATCTTCCAACATCTATTTTTTCATTAACACAGTTATCAATGCTGCAAACTTGCTGAGAATATGGATTTATATGTTTCCATCCATTAATTGATCCAGAAACCTCAGTAACTTGGTAAATATGTTGATATATCCAGTGAACACATGAAAGTAACAACATTATTCAAAATATATATAACTATATGAATTAATAACCTGTTTTCACTAAGAAACTTAATATAATGCAGAGTTTTTAATGACCATGCATTCAATTTGCAATATAATCTTGAATATTGATACAATTTATGAATTGAAAATTTTGTTTCAATCTCATGTCACTTATTGCAACGGAAGTTTTATCGATAGAATACCATTTCGAACTCGATTTTGCACACCAAATTCGCAATTAATCATTAAGAGTGGGATGATAATTCATTAATTACTGTGTTTGATTTGTTAATCTCATCTTTAAAACTTCTTTTCTCCAAAATCTTCCATAAGAATCAAAAACCAGCAAGTTATCTTGGAATTCCAGAATTGGATACTACTCAAGGCAAAAAGATGAATAAGTTTATTTTTGGTTGAATCTTTCATACATAGATTAAAACTATTATTCTCATCAAAGGCTTTCATTGAAACTAGTGTGATTGGCCACAGTGTCAATACTCTCTAATGCTCATGTCATAAAGAGATCAATTAATTTCACATATTAAAAATGGTGATTTCTAATTTAAAACCAGTTTTATTTCTTATTCTCTTTCATCGATTTCTTCTTTTCCTTCAATGATTTGGCTGACTCTTCTTGAAGCTTATTCAGTTTCTCTTTCTTTCTGTCAAGTCGATTCTGCCTTTTCTCCACCTTCAGTTTTTCCTTCAATTCCTTCTTTCTGTTTCGCTCAGAGTCTCTTTGGAAATGCACTTCATTTTTCTGACTTAGAAGTGAAGCAGCGTTGGCAGCAGCAGCAAGAAGCATATCCTTGGTATCTGCATACGCTTTCTCTTCGGCTGTTTTGCCAACGCGAAGGTTTTTCTTCTTCTTTTTGGGTGGTGGAACCGGTTCAGGCGGATTTTCAGTAATTGGCGGGGCCTCTGTATCAGACATTCTACTTTTTTGGCCTAGGTCATGTAAACTAGAGAAACTTTCGCTTTACTTGAAGGTTGCCTTGAGTTGTTGACCGCTGAAGTTGGACAATTCCATTTCATAATCAACGATGGTGAAAACTTCGAACCTTTCATCCTCTGGTCCCTTGTACATTCCGTGAAGGATTGGGTTCTCATCATAGATCATCTTCTTGATGGCAGCTTCTTGGGTGAACTGAACCTTTCCGCAGATACGAGCCCATTGGAAATCAGGGGATGATGTGCTGATCTGGGTGAATGGGTTGGCTTGGAGTTCCTTGTAAACTGCCTTGGTATTAGCTGTGCAATACCAAAGTCTTCCATCTTTGGCACCGGCCATCATAAATGGGCGATTACGTGGATTGCCATCAAGACCAATGGTGGCAACATGTTGGATCCTGTTCTTGAGAAGGAAGTCGGCGTATGTCTGGAAATCAGCCATGAAAGTGAAGTCAATGTGTTTTATTGAAATTATTCGGATCGTTGCAACGTTGATTGCTCTCAAATTTGAATGTTAAATTGTTTGGCTAACGTTTGGCAGCGGATGGTAAAATTAGCCCTCAGGCGAGAAAAATGCAATACCAGGACTCATTGAGCGAGTTTAATAGGGAGAGTGCCATATGTAGTTTTTATGAAGGGATTAAAGCTGGCTTGCATAAATCTTTGAGTAGTGACCTGAATGATTTATGGGTTAGTTTGCGAATACTGAATAGGCTTTATCATTGGTATTTATGTGGGGATGATAGCGTGTATCTTTCTGTTTTAAAACCGCTGAATATCAAGAAGCATACCATTTCGTCGCTGATCGATGATTTGCTGTCTGTAATTTCTGTCTCTAATGTTGGAATGTTTGCTCAAGCTTTTTATCTCTGCGCTTCTAGTTCGAGCATTCTATGCGAGCAAGATAGGTTACTGTTTTCTTTTTCTACAATTCCCTCGATTTTCAAGTATTTTATCACGCTCGAATCTCAGAAATGTTTTTTGCAGTTCATTTATATAATATTCGAAATGCAGCATTCTCTTCATGGATATTCTTTTTCATTTCAGCACATGTTTCTCAAGCAAACAGTTTTGTCATATATTCTCACATATGATATTGTTGGGTTTTTGAAAAGTGCATATACAATGAGCTATCCATTTTTTGCAGATGATTTATACAGGGAACAATATATCTATATTTCTTCTGGAAATGGGGTTTCACGAGCTGTTTATGACCTAAAACTAACAGAATTTGCACAAATGTTTATTCAACAAATGGAATACTCGATGCCTCTAATACCGATGCCTATTCGAAGGCTTTTTAAGGCGATTCGAAAACTTGATGATGAGCAAAGTGTGTTTTCAATATATATATTATTTGATTGCCTTGTATGCTGTCCAATGGCAAGTTTTGATCTGTTTCCCAATTCTATCTGTCCAATGTTAGTGTCTGACTTGATTATGAAATTAAGAAATAATTATCAAAAAGGGATTTTATATCCCTCAATTAAAAAATTTGTCGACTCTATTTCTCAATTAATAGTGGAGTTTCTACCTGATGAAGAGTCTTTTAATGGAGGATTGCAGCATTTTGAACCAGCAAGCTATTTTTCTCTCAAAGAAATTTCTTTGATATCAAAATGTATCAAATGTTTCATTAGCCATTCTCAGGGAGTAATGGATGAAAAAGTAATTGCATTTTTAAATTCATATGACCGCTGTTCAGATATTATGAATGATGATCAATCTAAGTTCTTAAAGGTTATACAATATGGAAGGCATAAAAGTGTGGCCGATTGGCATAAATCAATCATTCCTATCAAAAACCAGCAAAAGTATAGCATTGCCATTGCTAGTTTAAGACTTGATGAAATAGATCTAAACCAAGCATCAATTGAGAATGTGTTTGAACTGCTATCATATCAATGGGAAAATGATTCGATTTTGTCTAATATGGAAAAGGATTCTATTTTTCGAATCTCGAAAATGGCAAAGAACAATAGAGAAAAATTTGAAGAATTATCTTTTCTTTTTGTTGAGACACAGAACTATTTGAGCCGAATTATATTGTATAACCGATCCCAGGTTGATTCTCTCAGAGAAAAAATACTAAGTAAGTTTTCTGTTAATGAAATATGCAACCATTTGGCGAAGATGAAATTAATGAGTCTTCCGCCTCAGTATGAACAGATATGCGAACGAATTAGACTATACTGTGTGGAAAAAGATATCGAAAAGTATACAAACTCGCTTCAACAAATGGTTATGATTCGAGCATTATCTTTATCGGCTTCTTCTTCAACATTTTTTGCATGCAAATCTCCTGCTATTAGATTTAGACCCAACAAAAAATGGAAAAGCAGGGAGATGTATTCATCATATCTTTTCTGTTCTTTGCAATATTGCATTTGTTTTGAAAACATGTTCTATAACCTGAGCCGAGCTATGACTCTCTCCTCAACAAGGTTAATTGACAAAGTTCAAGAGCTACTAACCCATGTTTCAATTGATTTGCTTTCAGAAATACAATCATTTCTTTCACTCTACTTTCATAATAAGCCCAAAATACTATATTATTTTCCAAAAGAACAAACCGAATCAATAAGTATCTTTATTCAGGCTGTTCAATCCCAAAAAAATTCAACAAATTTGTGATTTAAAGCGGATTTTATTAGTTTTTTTTCTTAAAATGTGAAAACCAAGTTCCAGTTATCACGAATAAGAAGTTTGGGTTGATTAATATGTACCACTCCATTAATCACTTCAAACCTAACATTATTACCATTTTCACAAGTAATTTTGTGTGGAGCGCTCTTCAAACCTACAATCTTGATCAGCTCGATTTCCACATCATACTTATCAGTGAATTGATTTTGTGTAGCCTCAAACTTATTGATTGATGATAGGACATTCTTATTATACTTAATAACCTTATGAATATAGTGACCTTGATTGAAGTTAAATGTTTCTCCATCATCTTCATATAATTCACCTTCAGCATTCCCATTTTGATCAAGAGCAACAATTAAGGTGTATGGATCCCAGAACATTAAAGCAGATGATTTACGAAGTCGGAGTTTCATTGGGATAACACCTCCTCCTCTTAAGAAAACAGCAGTTTTTCCTCCGTTAAACTTTGCCAATGTCTCGGTTCCTGTTACTTCATTAAACTCCCTGAATGAATACCATCTTCCTTGAGGAAGTGGAACAGAAATATCCTCGTCAGTTTCTTTCATAAATGGAACAATAAGCAGCCATCTTCCAAGCATGGCTTTATCATCAATATCCAAAAACCTTGCTTCATTGAATTCCCACCAAAGTGGTCTGACAATTGGTAAACCTGTTAAATTAGACTCCCTTGATAACGTGTACCAATATGGAAGCATTTGATATCTTTCAACTACAGAATCTCTCATTAAATTACGGGCATTATCATCAGATACAACAGAAATTTCTCTTCTTTCAGCTAAATGGTGACAATGCTCTCTGAAGAAAGAATATGTCCAGGCTCCTACTGAGAACCAACGGCTTAATAACTTGGGATTTGGACTATCAAAGAATCCACCAACATCAGAACCAGAATACACAATTGAACCTATTCCAAATGATAAAACCATTTGAAGAGAATTGGAGAGATGATTCCAATCAGCAGCGTTGTCGCCGCTCCATACAGTTGAATACTTCTGGCTTCCAGCAAAAAATGATCTTGTAAGAATAAATGGCCTTGAGTTTTGATTTTCGGATCTTTTCACAAGTCCTCCGAATGTAGCAGAAATCATCATATGACCATATATATTATGAACTTCTCTTTCCTCAATATCGTCAAAATGCAGAAGATCTCTGGGACATGTACCATCAGCAGAATCGAAAACAGAAATCTCATTCATATCGTTCCAAATATGGCAATTGGGAGCTGATTGTTTGTAGTGCGAAAAATCGAATAATGTTTCCCACCAAGCTCTAACAGCAGGATTAAGGAAATCTGGCCATGCAGATCTTCCAGGCCAGCAATTACCGATATACTCAGATCCGTCTTTATTCTTTAACAAGTATTTTTTGTCAGAAGCAGCTGCATAAACAGGATATGACCTCTCTGCACGAAGGTGTGGATCAACAAGAACAACAACATTGCGTTTGAATTTTGCAAACTCTTCCAACATCTTCTTTGGATTTGGGAAGTTAGTTGGATGGAAAGTAAAGTACTTTCTGTCATCGGTATGATCCAAATCCAGCCACAAAACATCATGTGGAACAAGATACTTATCTAAATTAGAACTAACTTCAAGAAGCTCATCAGAAGTCATATATCCCCATCTGCATTGATGATAACCGAGACCAAATTTCGGAACAAGCATGGGTTTCCCTGTTAATCCAGTATAAGAATCCATTATTTGATCGTTTGTACCAGTAAACACGAATAAATCAATGTAGCCGCCCTCTGATACAAATCTCGCTAGTGAAGAAGACTCCTGTTGAGTAATATCAACCCATGTTTCTGAAGGATTCAACCAAAAGAATCCAGAAGACCTTTCTAATGAATGAGCTAAAATAAAAGGAACTGCACCATACATCGACATTCCATTGTTAACTTCAAAGTGATTAATGTCAGTGTTGAAGAACCTAATAGGTTCACCTCCTTCGTTTGTTGTGGTGGGAAGAGAAAGTGGAAGAGTGTGTCCAGGCAACCCTGTAAGCCTATTTTGGTTTCCAAAGAATGCAACATCCATAGCAACAGAAGTGGGACCATTTTTATATGCATCGTTGTGACCACCAAATTCGCTGTTTTCAAAGAGTTGAGGCAAAGCTTCCTTATTCCTATTTGTCTCAAATATTGCTGTATCTTGGGGATTCAAAACCATTACTTTTCCTGATTCATCATAAATTGTTGCAGAAAATGGATTGTAGCAAATCTCAACAGTGGTTTTCTGAGATCGAATTATCGAATGAGTTTGGTTTTTCTCGTGCGAAATTGGAGAGAGTGAAGATAACTTCTTTTGGTTAATAATTGTTTCCTCTTTAGAGCAATCATATCTCTTGAAAGATTCTTTACTGTTTGGTTCAATCCTAACCCGCAATGCTCCGCATTCAACATAACTAACAATAATATCAAGATTATTATTAAATGTACCATCATTGATCAAAGCCGAAAACTGATCCTTATTTACACTAATAGAATTGGGAATAATTGACCACTTTTGTGCCTCAACTTTGCGGTTCCTTGAGCAATATCTAGACTGGGAAGAAGATTTATATCGGTTCCTATCCACAGGTTTAGCCATAACGAAGAAAAATATGAATAACATGATATCAAGGTTTATATAACTTTGGTCGAATAATCGACCAGACATTCAGGGCCCAGATAGGTACTTGATAATTTTAAAGAGATGATATAGACATATTTTAAGTAATAAAGGGATTTTTTAAGATTTATGATTTTGTAGGAGGCAATATATGAAACCAGAGATTTATTGGGGGCTTTTTGGTATGAGATTGTTTGCGTGTTGATGAAAAATAGTAGTTGAAGAAAAAAAACTGCTTTTTGATGATTATTGTTTAATTGTTTTGAATTACTTAATTATTTTAGAAAAAAGGCATTTATACGGTATATAATTAACTTCTTATGAATATAAACCGTTATTTTTCAGTTATGATACATATATACTGGGTGCATCAGAAACACTTTCAATCTTATACAAATTGTTTATCATATTTGTCCAAAAATAATTAGAAAATTGAGGATTTCGGATACTTCTAGTTATAAAATAATGCAGAATATAAAAACGGGACTTATGTACCTTCTTCGATTTGAGTAGGTCATTTTTCCATTACATTGGGCAAAGAACATTGGGAAATTGTGGGTTATACAAACTTCCTTCACATTACCAGTTATATCAAAATTGGAGTTGATAGCAGATTGTTCAACAAAGCTGTCATAGATTTGAGGAAGGACGGAGTATGTTACAGAGAAGATACCAAGAGGACGGTAAGCACACATAAATGCATTTCGTACTATAACTCTTCCTGGTGTATTGACTAATATTGTGGAGTTTTTCCTTAATGTGACATTATATAAACCAAGATACTGGAAATAATGATTACCTGTGTATGTTCCAACAATATTATATAGACAATCAGAGACGATATGGTGGGTTATGCAATATATTGATGAACAACCAGTAATTGGGTCCATTCTAATAACTGCTCCATATGCAATATGGAAATATGTTAGATTAATCATTAAGCAAGAAACATTGCCATCTACATTATAAAACCCTCTATAATCGGCAGAATTGAAAGATGATGAGTAGTAACTATGAATTTGCTTCACAGAAGCTGAGCAATATCCTGTAGGACACTCATATGATTCAGTATTCTGGACAAATATGCACTTGCAATCAGAAAACTGACAAAGAGAATAGTATGTAGGAGAAATTCCCAAAGTATTTGTGTTATGGCAATCAACAAAAAATGCGAAAGATAAATAGAAAGAACCACCTGGCATTGAATAATAAACACATGACCCATCAAAAGAATTAACCATGCCGCTAAATTCACAATTAGTGATTCTACAAATTATATCTGTCGAAACAACCCTATTTTGGGCACAAAATGACGAAGAAATAACGAAAAATATTATCATTTAAAAATTCTAATTTTTTACAAGACCTGTAAGATTTGTGTTTTTTCTGTTTTGGTACAGGCCTATTTCCCTTATGAATATTCCAGAGTTTTATATCCCTCTTACAATAGAGTACTTTTTAGTAAGTTTTTCAGTTCATTTGATTGAAGACATTTTTAATTATAATTAACACTGAACGAAGTATTATTTCACAGAAAAAAATGATTCATCATCACATTATCTTCTGATTTCAAGGTTATCTTTTCGGAATATTATATTGGAATCGGTTTTTTTGGTTCTACTCGTTTTCTGTTTTACTTTCTTTGATATAAAGACTAATAGGAATATGAGGCCTATAGTTACCTTGTATTACATTCAGCTCTTTTTCAACCTCTTCATATTCGTTAAACTTGTGTATATTCATGCTATTTCTTCAATTAAATGTATTTTTCGATCATTATTTATACAATAGGCTTAAATAGTGATAGAGAATTGTGATTGGACTCTCTTTCATTCTGAAGTTTAAGATACTCTATGGTACTTCTGTCAATGATGCATCTCGTGTTTATTAATCCAATAAGAAAAACATCACACATGTATTATGGAGAGCAATAATATGTGAACAAGGAAAGCCCTTTTGTAATGGTTTCATATATGAACAATTATCTATTTTCACGCGAATTCATTTTCGTTTCTATAAGACTATCAAGTCTCCATCTTCAAATTGTTTGACCTATAATTTATTTATCCAAAGTTCAGCGAACCACATAGTTTCAATTTCTTCACAAAGATACTGTGAAAGACATGGTGGGCCAATTTTAAATCTTCGACACGTTTTGAGATTTCGTTTTCATTCAAAGAGAATGATAGTTTGTCAGACAGCAATAACATTTGTCACCATCTGCCTTAACACAGTTATGTTGCGTCGTTCGATTGTTTCTATTATGAAACCAGCCCATAATGAATATCAATAACTCAATGTTCTATAACCGTGCTTGTTCTGGTGATGGAGGAGCAATATACTTCATCTCTACTAATTCATATCTCAGAATGATATTTGCTAATAGATGCTCTAGTGGAGCTTCTTATGAAGGTCATTTTGCTAATACAATTACTTATCAATTGGAGTTCTTCAAATCTGTTCATTATAATGCTGGCATCCCTCTTCCTCAGAGAACTCCTGAAAAATCTCTAATGAACACTCCTAAAGAAATCAAGTGTTTTGAGAGTTTTATTGAAAGTAAATAGAATCATTATGGTGCTAATAGATCATTCTTCGAGAATGAAAATGATAACATCAATGTATTGAATATTATCTCAAGTATGGTTTGATTGATGATCTTGTTTTTCCATTTAATTTGTATCAAGAAGCAAATTGGAGTCATTTTGAGTGTTGTTATTAGCCTGACTATCTTGATTTGTTATCCTTTTCTGGATTTTTTTGGATAAATCAAGTGTTTTATACACATTTTAATAAATGGATCCAAGATAATGTGTTATCCATAATTGTCTGTGATATTCATTGAGGGATATTGGCATGGTCCCTTCTAGTTTTTATTCTGTAATGGTTTAAGTTGGCTAAAGAACTGGTTCATTGCTTCTTTAGCATTATTGGTTATTGACTGAACGTCTTCAAGGGGCACATTTGAATACCATTGAAGAACCAAAAACAACGAAAACACTCCTAATAGCACACTGAGTAAGGTTTTTGTTGTGTTACTTTCTTTTTCCTTGTGAACAATGGAATGGCAAAGTTGAGAATTGGGTTTCTGATAAGAAATTTGTCCTTTTCCTGCGGATATAGCTCCATAAATAGTGTAATTTCCATAAGATATATTCGATACTGAATAGCACGAGCAAAATTTGACAAATTCCAACGATATATTAAAAAAGGGCCGATTTTTTGAATTTTTTATGGAATAATCCCTTAAAGAACCATTTACTCGGTCCAATTCAAACATTTTAGATGAAAAAAACGAACCATCATATGAAATCACGAATGATCCGTGTTTCTCATAAATTCTAATAGATTTAGACATAATTTTCTTTCCACAAGTTTCCTTCATATTCCAAATCCCATAAAAGCAATTGAAGTCTACAGATAACACACGTGCAAAAAAAAACACAATCATTTTTTTGTTTTTCACCTGGAGTTCTTTCCATCGAACAAGAAAAATCTTTCTTTAAAGAATCAAACTTTATGATGATTCAACAAAGTTCTGGAGATATTGTTACGAATCCGCCATTTTTCGAGTGTATTGCCATAGCATCTTTTGATATTATGAGTGGTATTCAGTTAGTTGAGAGATTTTTTAATACTGATCCATTAATTACAAGTCAGTTGGATTCATTATTCAGAATGACACTTTCAACGGTTCATAGACAAGAAGAACATGTTTTTAATGATATTTTTACATCAGTACTTGATATTTCCATGTCTAACTGGTTTGTAATTAGTTCAATTTTCCTACATCGTGCAAAACCAAGAGATATTTACTATGGATCATACTTTATATTGAAATCGGATATAATCCCGAAGAATCAGCATTTTATCGATTGCTTGTTGTTTTATTCAAAAGCATTTGCCAATTCTATTAAAGTCCAGCTTACCAAATCTGAAAGCCTTTCTAAATGCAAAACATTGGCTTTTCGTTTTGCTGATGATGTGATTTCCATATTTGGGACTGAACAAAAGGGATTACCATTATATGACTTTGATACGAATGAAGTTGGGTTTTATACACAGTGCCTTTCGGCACATTTGAAAAACCAAATGAACACCATAATTGAAGCGTCATCTCATAATGATGCTCAAAAAATGTATAATTTTTTAGCAAGTTTTACCCTGCCGTCTCATTTGGAGTATAGTTCAAATCAACTCAGGGAAAGTGCTCATCCTTTTCTTCATATCCAATGCATAGAAAAGCAAAATACTGGTCCAGATGATATTATGATCCTCTCTCCTATTCCATGCGCATTAATAAGACTCACAGAAAAACAGATTTTTATTTCTCCATCGATAACAACACATACAACAGCTCGTAATGAATATTTTGACCTCCTTTTTCATTCTTTTGATGTTGAGGATCCAGAACAAAAGAAAAAAATACTTAAATCGAGATCGCATCCCATAAAACCAAAATCCTTTACAGGATCATGTACAATAGCTAAAGAAATTATGAAAGTTTTAATGAACTCTCATCAGCAATACAAACAGATTCTTTGCGAACAACTTATTTCTGGATTGGTAAGGAAATCTGTAACTTTTATATCCTTAGTGAATGACAATCTGGAATCGATTAATAATACAACCATTTCTAATGAACAGCTTCAGGAAATTATTAAAACAATTGGAATAAGAGATAATGATGATCTTGAAATCATTATTTCCTTCGCTTTGTTGTTTGATGATAGATTAATGAAAAAGATTCATTATCAACCAAAAGAATCGAGGTTCCTCTTCTAATTATGAAATGAATCCAAAATCAACTGGATTATATTCTCTTTTGACTTAATAACCAAACTACTACTATTTAGCAATATATTATCAAATAAATCTACAATTTGATCTCTGTATTCACTGTTATTTATCGAATATTTTGTTTCGTTGTTTAGCATTAAACGTAGAGAATCCAGCATTGAAGAAATGAGCACCTCATTATCACTCTGAAGGATAGTAGAAACATTCTGGCCAATATCATTATACTCGATTAATATATTTGTGATATCATAGTATCCCAGAAAAATCACAGAAAAGAATGCTTCTGAATAAGATTCTTTGCAGGAAAACATGCTATTGTTTGGATAATGAAAAAACACTTGATAACACTCATTAGGAATACAGTGAGGAAAATGTTTGGTAAATGCTGTAATAGTTTTGTAAAAATAATTCAATAAATTGCTGGATTGTTGAATTTCGCTAAATAACCTACACATTTCAATCCAATTAATGGATTTAGCAAATTCTTGAGATAACTTTGTATCTGGGTATGATAGTAGCTGAAAAACAATTCCAAAAGGTTTCTTAAGTGAATATGTATTACAATTGAACAAAACATCATTAAAAAAGGATGCAATTGGGACAAAACTAAAAAAGAACTCTAGATGATCAAATCCTAAAGAGCAATAATGTTCAGAGATTTCGAAAAAAACATCATAATCATAAGATAAGACTAATTTATCATATCTTTTATACAATTCTGCGAGAGAACTACTATCGTTAAAAACATATTGCCTGTGAGACAAAGCATGTTTCAAAAGCTTAGTAATTGATTTGTTGATCCTATCATATATAGGGTTGTTCAAAAATGAAATACAATAAGAAAAATAATCTCTCACAACAAAGTTATCGAAATATGATTCATCAAGTTTGATAAGTGTATTAATGATCTTAATTGCATGCATATAGACTTTTATTGAATCACGATAGATTTCCAAAAATGTTTGGGCTTCAGGCACAAATATAAAGAAGATTTGGCGATAAAAATCATCGCTCACATAAAATCTCACTCTTTTCCCGAGAAAAACCAGTACTCGATTTAAACAATGGAGCAGAACGTACATGTATGATTCTTGGTGAATATTTGCGAAAAACCCAATGATTTTTTCTGGTAAGCCGCAAGAAATAATTGCTTCTTCAAGATTTTTGTTGTATGATAACATTGATTCAATCGCCAAACAAGCTACATTAAAAAAATTACAATCTACCAAACCATCTTGTAGATATTTGGAAAATCTCTCTATAATCTTGACCTTTTCCCGAATTTCTTCTTCATTAAAAAACCTGGTCTTTTTTATACTTGTATCTTTAATCATCAAATTACTGATAAAACTCGTCTTGGAATCCCCAGGGAGAAATATCATTATTTATGAAAGCAAAAAATGCTCGCCGAAGGAAAAACCAATATGAGCCTATTCCTGGTATATCTAGTACAATGAACGATGCTAATTTAGAAGAAACGCATTCTAAGTTTTCTTTTTATAATATCCCTGCTGCATCCTTTTTAAGATCTTTTTTTGCATTACTAAAAAAGAACTTCATAGTTAGAAGGAGAATTTCGTCTTCTTTCATGACAATTATTATTATGCCATTTATGGTTCTTCCATTAACAGAGTTGGATTTTGGAATGAAACCAACCCTGAAAGATATTCGAAATCCTAATCCAATATTATATCCTAATGCGGCTTCAAATATATCAAATATTTTATCTAAGAAAAGTAATTCGATTTTGGCTGCCGCTCCCGATAATGATATTGTCAGGAGGATCTGTTTAAGGATTAATAATAACTGGAATTTTGTCGAAAATCGCCCGAGTTTAGTTAAAACATTATATAATTCGACAATTGGAGCAGGCTTTTACTTTCCTAATTCCAATTCAATTGAGTTTCAAACTAAACCTGAGATCATAATTGCTTCCAAAGACTTTGATGACCCTGGTATTGACTCTCTTATAAATGCAATACATAATTCGGTTTCATTAGAATCAAATAGATCTGTTCAGTACTATTTATCAAAGAAGTATTATGCTGGTAAATATGGTGTGTTTCGGTTTTCTTCTGATTCCTTGATTACTACGTATATTATGTTTCCTGTGATATCTATTGCTAGCTCTGAAGTTGCACACTATCTCAAAGAAAAGGAATTGAAATTCGTATCTCTACTTCTTTTAAGTGGATGCAGTAGGTTTCTTTATTGGCTTTCAACAATAACTACAGCAATTATTTGTTGCCTTCCTTGTTGTTTGATTATATCATATTATTTGACAGCAGAATCATCATTAATGGAGTCTGATATGTCTTTGATATTCACTTTGTTGTTGTTGTTTTCTATAGCAGTGACACTATCGACATTTTTTATTAGTTGCTTTCTAGAGAAAGCTAGTAGCATCAGATCTTTCAAGCTCCCTTTCACATTTCTCTCAATTTTTATGTCTGTGATTAGTAATTACCTCAGAATTCTAGAAAGTCCTATCTTTAAGGCAATAACCTCAATGATTGTTCCACAAATACCTTATTCTCATGGTCTTTCGACAATATTTGCAACTTTTAGATTTGGCGGTCCTGTAAAATGGGATGATATTTACTCTGGAGGTGAATTTTCTGTGTTTAACTCTCTAATCCATTTAATATACTCTTCATTGTTTTATGTCATTGCAATTGCTGTTGTTACTGTAGTGAAAGAAACTGGGTTTTCAATAAAAAGGATTATTGAACTAAACAAATCCAAAAATAAAAACATGTTTCAGGGTGGTGATCATGTTCTAAAAACATATCAACTAATGAAAAACTATGGTCAGACAGTGGCTCTTAATAATACATCATTTTCATTAGATCAGGGAGATATTGTTGCAATAATTGGACCTAATGGTAGTGGAAAATCAACGCTTATTGGTGTAATTACTCAGACTGTGAAATCTGATTCTGGATCAATATCGCTTTTCGGGAATATTCACTCTGATTCTTTTGTCGGATTCGATGAAATCAAGCACTGTTGTGGTGTCTGTTTTCAAAACAACGTTCTTCAACCCCAATTATCTGGTTATGAGCACCTCCAGCTTTTTGGAACAATTAGAGGAATGACACCATCAATGCTTTCTGATAGAATAAGCCATTTATTATCACAATTATCTATTGAATCATGCTATGATACCCAATCAGAGAATTTAAGTGGAGGTCAAAAAAGGAAACTATGTGTGGCTATTGCTCTTTTAGCGAAGCCTCCATTACTAATTCTTGATGAACCAACATCTGGTGTTGATATTCAATCAAGGCAAGTAATTTGGAAAGCTCTTAGTAAGCAAAAAGATACTGCTACTCTGATAACATCTCATGCCCTTGAAGAAGCCGAATCTGTTTGTAACAAAATCATGGTGGTTCGAAAAGGAGAAATCACATTCCAAGGTACAGCAATTGAGCTAAGGTCTGAGTTTCAATGTGGATATTTGTTAAGAATAGTCGATGATCCATATGATCATGAAGGCTTTCTTAATAGAATTAAAGAGATTATCCCTGAGGCAGTGAATATTATGAATCACAAAGATACAATAATTTTGCCTGTTGATAAAAGGATAGGATTCCTTTTGAAGGAACTTGAAGGATTTAAATCTGAATATGGTGTCACTAGATACACATTTACAATTGAAGCATTAGAAGAGGTACTTCTGCGAATGGTACAGGATGATGATGCCATTGTTGCAGTGGACACAAAAAACAATGAATAAATGTAATTACTTTAGAAAAGAGAAGTCTTCTTCATGATATGGACAAATTCTTCATAAGAAACTTCGCCATCATTGTCGCGATCTGCTTCTTCTATCATTTCTCTTAATTCTTCATCGGTCAAATTTTCTCCTAATTCAACACTAACTCTCTTAAGATTCTTGAAAGAAATCCTGCCTGTGTTATCATCATCAAAAAGCCTGAATGCCTTCCTGATTTCATCTTCTGGATTCCTTTCTTCCATCTTCTTTGTCATCATTTGTAAGAACTGTGGGAAACTGATAGATCCCGTACCATCAGTATCAACATCGGAAATCATTCTCCTGATCTCCTCCTTTGTTGGCTCAAAACCAAGGGCTTTCATTGCTACTTTCAACTCCTTTGCATCAATTGAACCACTACCGTCAGTATCGAATAAATCAAAGGCTTCACGGATCTCTTGTCTTTGCTCCTCACTAAGATCACCACGGCCCTTTGCTTCGTTCTTATTTGCTGACATAAACAAAATGACGATTAACGGTTATTTGGCCGTTTGATGCGTCCGTTTAAAATTAGGGAATATGGAGTATAAAGGACCCATAAAAAGTGATGATTTCTGTGGTCCTGGCTTTGATATCGAATATGTTGAATTGATTCCTCTTTCTGATGCGTATCCTGCTCTCGAAAGGATGTGGAAAGACCATGAATACGAAGGAATTATCGATTTGATAAGAAAGATGAAAGCTGGGTATGATGATAATCCCATTGTTATGAACTCAGAATTTATCTCGTATGATATTAATACCATTATTATTGAATTTTTGGCTCAAAAAACATGTTTTGAGCTTAGAATTATTACAATAATGCTAATTCGCAAACTTTTTTCGGAAAAATTATCAAACGAAGTTTCTGTTTATCTTTTAGACACAAATATTTGCGAATATTTGTTCAATGGTTTTGAAAACGTTGAACCTGATGAAAAGTGCCTTCTCCTTCATGTTGCGCGTTTGGTTGTTGCCCATTTTCCCGCCTACAAAGATCAAGTATTGTCTTATTTTCCTATTGATCAAATTTTTAATAGTATGAGTGCCTCAGAAGCATTGTGTCAGTCATACTGCAATCTGATTAATGTAATCACCATGAACACAGAGTCAAACGAGGCTGCATCGTGCTTTATGGAACTTATACTCGAAAAAGCAGATAAATGTGATGATAAATCTAAATCACAGCTTTTTTGGTCTATTAGTAACATTCTTAACAGGCAAAATATTATTGCAATAATTCTTCGCTATGATAGCGTAATGATTTCAATGTTCAATAGTAATATTAACACGAATGATGAAGATGTATTATCGGCTATGGCCTCATGCGTCATTAGGCTATCTGGACTATCAGATAAAGTTAAATCTCTGCTTCCTGATTTAATCAATCTTGTTAAGTCTGGGTCAGGTTTTCAACTTGAAAATGGCATTACAATGATTGACAGCATCATTATCAATAATCCACAGTCTGTTAATATTCTATTGGCAAATGATTTTTTCAATATTCTTATGAATATTATTCAGTCTTCAAATCTTGATTTAAAGATAACAGCCATGTCATGTTTATGTGTTGTTATAGAGAAGTCTAATGTTGAATCAATTATAGAGAATGTTCTCGAATCGAACTTCATTGAAGTATTTGTAGATATATTTGAAACATGTGTTGACTATCAAGTACTATCATATTTCGTCGAGTATTTAGGAGACTTATTTCATAAAGCTGAAATATATGGATTTGAGTATCAAATGCTCACCCAATTTATTGAAGTCGGAGGTGCTGTTCTCTTTGAATCATTCAATGAAATTGAGGATTTATCAGATGAAAAATCCGATTTCATCAATCAGATCAATTCTTTCTTAGCTAAATGGGTTGACAACGAATATGAATATGAATAATGATATTTTATAACTCTTTTTCTCTTCTGTATAAATCATCAACAAAATTCCTGAAAGGTATTGCTGCGATTTTATCAGAATAACTCACTATATCCTGGCCTTTTTTCACATAGACACCTGGAAATGCATTCAAATTAAGCATCTTTTGAAGTTCAACATCTGAAGAAACAAAAAACTTGATTTTTGGATCGTTCAGATATCTTTCAATGGAAGCCCATACTTTTGGAATGGGATTTTTGTTTGTAAACAAAATTGCAGCATTATCAGTAATCAATTGTGAATAATTGTCTTTCCCAACAAAAATTGCCGTATCTTCAAGCAATTCTGAAGCCCAATTAACAATTAATCGAGATATTTGCATTCCTTCGTATTCCATAACTTTGCTGTTCCTGAAATATAAAATCCTTGGAACTCCATCTGTTTTAACTTCCTGACATGCTGTCCTGTTAAGACCACAATCAAGTTCAGCAAACTGTGCAACACCAACACCAAGTTCTGCTGCTGAAGCCCATGTGGGAGCAAGTCGGACACAATGAGAACAACCATCGCTGTGTAACATTACAATATATGGGTTCCCATCATTTGGGGGGAGGCCAGTCAGGTGCATCACATACTTATTGAATTCAAATGAACATAACACTGTCGAAACAAGAAGAATCAGCATTTCTACAATGTAAAATATGGTATAAACAATTGATTTTCGAACCGTTATTAAGAAAAAAGTCAGGTCACTTCATTAATGATTTGAACTAGTGTGGTCGAATAAACCAGACAGGAGGTTATGTCAGTTTTTATTTTTATGTACGAGGATATTAAGTTTCCACAAGAATTGGAAGTACAATTTCTTAGTGGAAAGATAGAATTCAAGTATGAGGGTAAAATAACGAATGAAGTTAAACCACCTCCATCCAATGGTGTGGCGATTAAACAAAAAAAAAATGCATCGAAAGTTTGGCAGATTGAGGGAAGTAAGAAAGAAGAGGATAGACTCAAGTATTTATTAGAGCTATTAGATAATTTGCATGTTATGAAAAAGCCTGATTGTTTTCATAAGTATTCTGTTGATACTCTCAGACTGCTTGATGACTCCATCAATGAGAAAATGCTTGATTCAGATATTTTTGCTAATGAGTATGTTCAAACTTTGCTATCTTTGAAAAACTTTGAGAAAAATATGATTACTGTTAAAGAGTCATTGATTGTTGACGTTTATCAGGCCTATTACCTCATAATGGTTTTCGGTCCCAAAGAGCTTCAAAAATTGAATATGTTGAACATGATTGATGAAACTGATGATGAAGATATTCATCTGAACAATGATATGTTTTACCTTGAAATAATCAACACAATTCCTTTCTTGATAACCATTGATATTAAGCTTGATGATGATAGCTATTTCAAATACAAACTTGGTTTTGGAGATATTAAGAATGGCGAAGGGAACATTATCAAAGCAATACAAATCAAAGCACTTATTCAGAAAATGCTTGAAACTCTTTCCCATAAGTGCTATTTCAAAGTGTGTCTTCGATCAAGTGATCCAATACCAACAGAAAAAATCATTGAATTTGATAGGACACATGGATCAAAAACATTTAATTGTCCAACCCTAGAAACAATTTCCGAAGATATATGTGACTTCAATGTTTATTTTACTTTCGATAATCCAGATCTGGCTAATGAAAAGGTCCCTCTCATTCATGAGTTTTGTAACAGGGTCTTTCCTTCCATCGAATTATTTGATTGCCAAAAATGTGGTCAGTGTTTTAGTACCAACGATACTAAATGCTCCAAGTACTACCATGAAGGAAAAAGGATACCATTTGAAACTGGTGAAATGGAAATTGTGGAATATGATGGAGAAAATCCAATCATTATTCATAATTATGATTGCTGTGGAGAAATAGAGGCGGATAAACCTGGGTGTAAAAGTGTTCCAAACGGTTACCATGAAAAATCCACACCAGAATCTAGATCTAAGATATCTTTTTCGCAATCAATCGAACATTATTAAAGTGGAAACTTTTCTATTTGTTATTATTATTTTGGATTTATATAATCGAAATAATTTAACCATATCTATTACCACAAGAAAATAGAAGGAAATTGCTAATGATATTATCAAATGATGAAGCCATATAAGCATTAATATTCTTTGTTTCTCATTTAACCAAAAGTGACAATTCTTGAAAAGTGGAACAACTTTAAAAAATTTATTGCTTAAGTAAAGTTATCTTAGTACACTTTACCAAAGAAAAAAACTTGGAAATTCAATTACAAGAAAACCAAATTCCTTCATAAAGCTAAGAACAAGTGTACTTTTGCGAACTAGTTTTGTTTTTCTAGTTTATTTCGTAAAAATTATTTCAATTAATGTCCAATTTTAACCAATTTTGGGCATATCTCAGCGAATATGAAGAATTATTCATTTCTTTCATCATCAATATATCTATCTCATCATGATTATTTTCGAAACTTTAAGGGAATATATATTTTCCAAACAGATAGCTTTCCAGAACATTAACAAATCAAAAATTTTTTTGGCACTTTCTCGTGTTTGGGTTCGTTTCAACTCTAAGAAACGTACAGAATCATTTGAGGCATTACCCTCAATGTTTCATCTTATCACATTAAGTTTCATCTCAACATGACAAGGTAATACAAAGTAATTAATAATAATACTATTCATTGAATTATTTTTCAAATTGTATCAGGCATACAAACGATTCTAATTCCATTCATTATTATCGGAAATACGCTGTATAGTGGTGCTAAACTATTATTACTATTCTTACATACCATAATTTCTCTTATATAGTTATAAAATAAAAAGATCACGAAGTTGTAACCAATATTAAATTCATAATGGAATATCATTAAATAATTATCACTTCTGTCCATATCTAACCAATATTTTCCGAATCAAGTGCATGATAATTATCCATCAGAACAATTGCTAGCAATTCATATCTTGTTTTTCAATTTTATCTTTTGCTCATACATAGAATAATCACATTTATGTAACATGTGAAACAAATTGCATATGTGACATATCACAAACAAATTGTCAAATCTAAAGTATCTTTTCCATCTTTGAACCCAGCAGAATTGAGCTCAGTTTGAAAGGATTCCATTAAAATGAGAATACTTGGATTTACCAACTATTTATCCAGTGAGAACTATATAATTTAATTAGATTTCTTCTGATTCCAATTAAGAATTGACATGTTTTTCATTCATGTCTATTTTTTGATAATTGAATCATATGATTGTGAAGATGAAACATTAGTGTGATCTGTTTCATAGAAATTGACAAACAAGAATATATCAACATTTTCAGAACAGTTTATCAGTTCACAAATATACCAAATTTTTATTCCATTTTTATCATGAGCTCTGTAATCATCAATAATAAGATTTTATTTTTTGGCATTTTAATTTATTTGAGTCTGTATTGAGTTGTTTTCCGATAGTACGTAGAAAAGTTAGTCCATAATGATTTGAGTCATTTTTCAAATTAGGCATATTGAAACAGGTCCTTGGCTTCATAGAAGAGGTTTCTTTAAAAACTTATGAGTGGCATTTTTCGATGACAATTAGGATTTATTGGAATATAATGTATTATTTATATAGGTATTAATACATCATATATAAAATCGAAATGAGAAATATCAATTGTATTCCTATCGAGAGAAAAAAGCTTAAAAAGTTTTATACCAAGTATAGAAGTATTACAAAGTAAAAAAGCTGACTTTTCGTACTTAATTAATGATAGTAATTTTTTTCACCTTAAATTGATTTAGAAAATATGGTAAAAATGGAGTTATACTTAATACCATTAATATTTCATACTTTTGGAATAACTAGATTGGCATCCATATAGAATAGAGAAGAAAATCAGATTTCAAAAATATTAATATGATCTAAAGAATGTGTTATTAATTCTTTTCTGTCTTATTGTCCTCCTTTCCTCTTGAGGAAATCTTCAACATTCGATTTCCAATTATTAATAGCTAATTCCAATGGTGTTTTCCCATCCATGTTTTTTGCATTTATATCAGCTTTTTGATTAACTAGATATTCAACAACACTAAGATAACCATTTTGAGCAGCAAAATGAAGAGGAGTCATATTAAATATAAAAACTCAACAACATTATTTTTTGCATTTATATCAGCTTTTTGATTAACTAGATACTCAACAACACTAAGACGACCAGAAAAAGAAGCATAATGAAGAGGAGTGTAATCAAATTTATCTCCAGAATATATATCGGCATTTTGATTAACTAGAAATTCAACAATACTAAGATGACCATTTTGAGCAGCTATATGAAGAGGAGTTCGATTGGATATTTTAAATAATAATTTTGACCTTTTGAATGTATTTTAACTCTATGATTAACTAAACATTCAACAATACTAAGATTACCATTTTGAATCGCTAAATGAAGAAGAGTCTCATTACATATCAAATCAGAATATTTTGATCTTTTGCATTTATATCAGCTTTTTGATTAACTAAATATTCAACAACACTATGATGATTACTTTGAACAGCTGATAAAAGAGGAGAATAATTAATCAAAAAAATTGAATATATTGATCTTTTGCATTTATATCAGCTTTTTGATTAACTAGATATTCAACAACACTAAGATGACCTTGTTGAGCAGCTAAATGAAGAGGAGTCTGATTAAATATAAAAACTCAACATCATTATTCTTAGCGTTAACATCAGCTTTTTGATTAACTAAATACTCAACAACACAAAGATGACCATTATAAGCAGCATGAAACAAAGCTGTCCAATTCCGATATCCACTATTACTCACAGGATTCTTTGAATTGAGTTGAGTACCATTCGCTAATAGATAAATAATGCTAGTGAGTTTTCCTTTAGAAGCTGCTTCAAAGATATCTCCTTCGAAATCTGGTGCTTTTGTGGATTTCCATTTACCAATTCTTTCATATTCTTCTTTTTGTTTCTTCTCTTCTTCAATTTGTTTCTTCTCATCTTCTTCCTTCTTCTTTCTCTCTTCTTCTTCTCTCTTCTTATTCTCTTGCTCTTCTTTAAGTCGATTTTCTTCCTCCTCTCTCTTTCTCCTGTCGATTTCTTGTTGATATTTTTCTAATTCCGTTAGTCTTTTCATGAGTCCTTCGATTCTGTGTTGATCTTCGGTATCTTTCCTCTTCATCTGTTGGAGAAGTTCCGCATTTTCTTGTTTCAAATCATTGATAAATGCCTTCATTTCTTGATTATTTTGTTTTAATTCCCCAAATTGCTTGGAAAACTCAGATAAATGTTGACTGTAGAGAGAGAAGAAATTTTCTGTGTGATTTCCGGAGAAAATAGAGATGAATTGTGTGAGCTCATCAATGCTATTTGCATGTTGGAATTTGGTTTTCGACAAAAAAACAGAAGAATCAGAACCATGAAAAGCCACACAAGACTCGAAAAATGGTAGGAGAAGAGAAATTGGAAAAACGGATTTGGTTTTTTGGAAAATTCGACTCAAAATGGTGAGAGATACATGTCCAAAATCAGATAATAACAGGTAATACTCGAGATTCTCGACAATAGCTTGCTCATAAAAAGAAAAATCAAAAGAATCTTCTTGTTGCTTGCGCAGAATAAGTGAAAGAATAGATTCTGGTGATCTCTCATTAATCAATGCACAAAGTGATGAACAACCAAGAAAACGACTTAGTTCAAGAACCTCATCAACATCCTCTAATTCTGGTTGGATAATTCGACAATGAAGAAAATCTAGGAAAACTTGAATTGTTTTCGGCGAACACCCATGATTTATTCGAAAAACTTCATGAGGATTATTGAGACAGAATTCTTGAAATCGAGAACTGTGAAAGTATAAACACCCACTATTCACTGGATATAATTGGTTTTGATGTGAAATATAGAAATCCTTTCTCTTTGACTGGATTCGAAAACGAAAAGAATCAAATGCAATAAAATGACAATCCCACTCTTTAAGAAGTTGGAAAACTTGTATTTGATCTTCAAATTGCTCAGGAACCGTTCCTATTTGTAGAAACTCAAAAAACATCTTCACATAGTTATGATTAAATTTTGTTTTAATTTGAACTTCTCTTTCTCCGTTATATTCTCGGTAATACCTTTTCAAAACTATTTGTTCGCTTCGAAGAATGAAATCCTCGTTTTCGTGCTTAAAAACAACAAATGGCAATGGTTGATCCATAAAAAATGTCTTTCTGACAATTTTAAGCATGAAGAGGATGCCCCTACATTGTGATTGACACAATAAGAGGAGTCATATGTATTAACAATTGGATGACAATTAACTCGAGATTGAGATTCTCAATGTTTTTATAATGGTACAATCCCAAGATTTAATAGGGCTGGCTGATTTGGATTTTGAAGAATATTTGTGCCTTGTGGAGCTGTTAATTCTATCTCAATTTTCTAATAATCTTTTTGCATGCAATTTGAAGGTAAATTGTGGCTTCTTCACCATATCTTGAGGGGTATTGTGTTTACCATTGATGTTAGTGGTTATTCAGTGTGATTCTAATCCATGTTGGGGTTATATTTCATTTTCTCAATTCGTTTTTAATCAAGGCACTCTTTTCATTGTTCGCATACGAGGGATTGGTTTTTTTTCCATTGACAAAACTGATTATTCCCCAAAGCCTCATCTATAGAAGGAATAGCCAAATTATTTCTTTGGACGAGCGGAAAGAATGTTTAAATTATAATGTTTTCTTCAAATTGATTAACTTTAAAGGCTCATTAATTGTGTTGAATGGGACAATTTATTGATTATGCATTGACACTCTTGTTCATAATAATTGAGTAGACTAGTATTACTGTTTTTTATTTACCGATGAGACCCAACCAACACTTCAGTGGGGTCTATAGAGGAAAGTGATTTATTATTCAATTGAAATAATTTGGATTCTTCTTGGCTTTATATCTCTAACCAATAATGTTGGTTGAATCACATTGTTTATAAAAATAATAATCTAGAATCTGACATTTTTTAATGGTTGATCCAGATTCTTGTGTCATTTTTCGACATGATAAAGATGATTTTATCCTTAAAAACGAAGAAATCGTTTTAAATCGGTATCACCGAGAGTATCGAGGGAAAAAGATTGTTGAATTTCGAACATCATTGAATCATGAGTGTGTTAAACTTTTTTTTAAATTTCTTCAGACAGGGAATGTACCAAACAATTTCAAAGACCAAATCATGGTATTTCAACTTCTGAAGGAGTGGGATTGCCATTTTACAGTATTTGATTCTTTTCGAGCAAGAATTCAAACACAAACAAAAAATGGATTCATTTTTCACCAAAAAACAATATACTCTGTGAATATCGGATGTCTTTTCATTAATAGTTCGGTTTTTCAACAGTTTTATCTTGAGCATCCTAATGAAGTCTTCATCGTAAATCATCAATGTTCAAAAAAAACTATGGAAGCGTTTTTAAAGCTTATTCATTACGAAATCGATCAACCAGAAATCGAGGATTTAGATGAAATTCTAGATATTTGCCATTTTCTAAACTGTTCATCAATACGTGCCATGATCAACACCCACTCCTTTGAGTACATTCTTTCCACAATTATACGTCATCAAAACGAAGACTTTTTTGATTTTTCTGCCTATGAGACAATTATTAGTGAAAATTTGGTTTCATTCTTAGAAAAATCCGACTTTAGCAAAGTTAATCTTTCATTTTTGAACAGAGTTTTCTTGAGATCCAATTGTGTTCTCCCAGTTTCAATTCTCCAACCATTTTTCAAGAATTGTTTGAGTTACCATGGTTCAAAAGCTTCTATTGTCTTATTACAGATACCATTTCAACCAGTACAAAACTTTGAAGAATTGAATAGCTACTTAAATATCTTTTCAGGAACAGACAGAAATGATATCTTTTCCCTTAGTCGATCAATTTTGGGTGAAATAACCCAACAAAATGAGAATATGATACAATCAAATTATGAAAAAGATAACAAAATCGAGAAACTTGAGAAGCTTGTTATGGAGCAAAAGAAGAAAGAAGAAGAAGACAAGAGCAAGATCGAAGAACTGATGAGCCTCTTGGAAAACGAGAAACAAATTATTGAAACAGGAACACAAAAGAATGATGAATTGCTTAACAAGCTTGAAGAACAGAAAAAGGTATTTGAAAAAGAACAAATACGAAAAAAAGAAGAAAATGACAGTATTGTGAGAGAAAAATTGGAAAGAATGAAACCTTCTGATTATGAAGAGAATCCAATTGATGCTGTTGTGAAAGGCAAAATATCTAGCATTATGTATCTGCTGGCAAATGGAACAAATATAAATGAAAAACACCCCACTAAAAAAGATTATGATGGATGGGGTATGAACAACGGGACACTCCTTCATTTTGCTTCACTATATGGTAATCTTAATGTTGTTGAGTTTCTGGTAAGTCTTGGATCAGATATTAATGTGAAGAAAGAAAACGTTCAGTTTCGATAAATGATACCACCCCTCTTCATTGTTCTGCGTATCGTGGACATCTAAACATTGTTGAATTTCTTGTCAAACATGGAGCAAATATTGATGCCAAATCGATTGGCTATCCATCTGGCACTCCTCTTCATTATGCTTCTTATAATGGCCGTCTGTCAGTTGTTGAGTTTTTAGTTGATAATGGGGCTAATATTAATGAAACCAATATGAATCAAGAAGTTCCTCTTCATATAGCAGTTCAATCTGATCATTTGAATTGCGTTGAGTATCTTGTCAATCATGGGGCTTTGATGAATGCAAAGAATAAAGATAATAAAACTCCTTTGGAAATTGCACATGAAAAGGGATTGAAAAGTATTGAAGAATTCCTCAGGAACAAAGGAGCCCAATGAATTTGGAAAGAAACCCTAACAATAACATTGAAATCACTAATTAAAACTCTCATTGATATTCATAGTTACCTATTATCATCTTTTTCATCGTCACACATCCCATCTTATTACAATGAGACAGCCAGTATATCCACAAAGAATCATTAACACACACAAGAATTTTTAATGTCTGAAAACAGATCCAGACAAAGAACCCAAAGAGAAAGAAAATCCAAAATCGATGCAACAAAGCAAGATAATCCTTTTGGATTATGGAGACATTGTTTAAAGACTTTTGTTGATTCCCAGCCTTCAATATATGAAACATCAACCACTAAAACAGATATTGGTGTTGGTTTGGTTGCGGTATGCTTATATCATCTTGAGAGAAATATGAGATGGTCTGGGTTAGAATTATCTTCAAGGCATTACTGTTGGACAGATATGAAGAATCGAGATCCAGCTTCAATTTCTGATATTGTATCATATCAAATTTCTCATAGTTTAGTATCTTTTGCTCAAGACAACGTGATCAGATTATCTGACCCTTCCCCAACAAGAATCTTGAATAGTATTAAAGAGCTTTATCAGCTTCCAAAGAAAACTCGCTGTATTATTATTTATAATGGTCACGGAGCACCCGAATCAATATCTTCGTCAGGAATTATGCTTTCCCCTGATGAAGCTCTCGGAGGAGACCAGATTACTGCAACCCAGCTTATCAAAGCTATGCCAGTTCCTTCATGTTTTATATTTGATGCAGATTATAGTGGATTACTTTACCAAGATTTTACTGATCCTTCTTTAGAATATGATAGATTTGCATTCTTTTCTTGTGGTGCAGAGGAATGTTTGCCTCATAGGATTGGATTACCTTCAGATCTATTCACATCTTGCTTACTGACACCGGCATTCATTGCAATGCTATGGGGTTCAAGACAGTTTTATGCATTCACTTCAGGGGGGTTGCATGAGTTTCCTTTGAGTTATTTTAGTGATGAGAATGGTGTTAGACCTCATCTTGTATCATTCACATATGAGATAGAAAGACTGCTAGGTTGCTTAACAAAAGCAATGGCATACTCATCTCTATCAGCTGAAATGATCTATGAGTGTTTTTATAGAGATTTAAAGGTCGGGAAATTATTTGTTAATTTCTGTCTTGCTCGCAGAATTGGAGCCGAAATTGGCTTTAAACCAATGTGCTACCCTGCAATACCTGATTTATCACAACATCCTTTATGGGAGTTTTTTGATTTATATTTAGACCGTGTTCTATTGAGATTAACCCAAATGGATGCATCAATAAGTGTTTCCCAAAGTCAAATCACAGGAGATTTTACATCTTTTCTTGCAGATGCTCTAATTGCAATTGAACATGCTCTGAATTTAAGAATATTCGAATCAATTCCTAATGAGATATCTCTCCTTCCATTGATTCTCTCTGAGCCAACACTCAATATGCGTGGAATTACCGCAGTAAATAGGTTTATAGATACTGGAGATCAGGCTTTAAGGGCTTCACTTTGTTTCGGCTTAATGCCAATAATTATTTCCATGCCATTCGCCACAGATAACCAGTTATTATTACCTGTTGCTTATGCAATTTCAAAAATGATTTGCTTCAGTATTAAATCAGATGATATTCTAAGAAACTTCACCTGTAGTGTTAAAGGTCTATACGGTCCATTATTTAATACCGCTGCATCAACAGGAAACCATTTATACATTACCATAGCATTAATTATCATGACTGCAGGGCTTCAACTAGATCATGGTGATGACTCTCATGAGCTTCCTCCTCAACTTTTTGGATCTGTAATCAGTGCGATTGGAAGCAATTCGATGACAACATCTTTCTGGTCTCTTTTATTTCTTTCTCAGTTTTTGGAAATGCTTCCAGATCCAATCCAAGAGGCAGAAACTTATGGTCTTTTTGATCAATTAAATATTGTTCAAACGAGATTTAATTCTGAAATTCGTGCTACAGTAATATCAGTCTATACATCACTCCTTGATTTCGAAAATGATACTGTTGAGAGTATTCATGACGTTTTATCGACAATTTTCCAAACTTTTCAAAATGAAACAGCGCCTTTAGTTAGAATGCAGTTGTTATTGGCTGCTCAAAAGTTCATTGATGCACCTGGTGATTATTTAACATCGATTGATTGGATCCCAGTTAGAGATTTAGTTTCAACTCTAATTAAACAGTTAACAGAAGACCCCCATCCAGAAGTTTGCGATGTTGCTTCTTCCTTACATCATGTTTTATTGAGTAATAAGAAACATCCTCCAGCAGCTATTAGTACAGCTTTGCTTTCAGCATCGTTTGATGCATTTTTGGAAGCACAATATTCGAAGCTAAGTGAATTTGATTCACCACCATTTAATAATTCTGGCCAATCTCAATCAAATATTCCAAATTCACCTTCACAACCGCTACGTAGTCTCCATGATTGCAAATTTACTGAATTGGATCATGTACAACATATTCGTCCAATTACTACTAATATTGTATTTTTCGGAGGAGAAAGGTTGCTATTTGGAGATAATGATGGTAATATTATTATTAGGAATTATAGCGATCACTCAGTTGAACTGGATCATCCATGGGAAAGGTTTTTCTCAAGATCAATTGATAGAAAATCCCTTTATTCATTGATGCCCCTCGCAGATACTGCTCTTCTTCTTTCAACCAAAGGAGGATGTATAGCAATAGCAACCAATATATTATGTAACTCTCCCAGATTAGCTGATTCTTTTTACTTATATAACAATAATAATACCTTACCTGTTTATGATTACTCTTTTAACAAAAGATTATTGTATTATTCGCCATCTCCAGGTATAATATCTCAATGGAATTTGGATTCAGGATGCTTTTTCCCAGAGCTTTCAATTGGAAATGATAGGATAAGTATCTTGAAAGTTCTCCCAGATGAAAATGAGCTTCTTGCAGTTGGAGGAAAGGGAATAGATTTTTATGATATGAAAGATCCATCAAATCCAGCATACAAATTCAATTACTCCTCAGCTCCGATCGATTTATGTAGTGTAAAGAGTAATTCATACCAGTTTATTACAACTTATGAAGACTCAACTGTAATGGTGTATGATATTAGATCACCAGATTCCATAATTCATAAATGGAACCAACCTGGTGTGAGATCCGCCGAAACATGTTCGTGGGGACACCTGGCTATTACCACAGGTGCCAATGTATTATTAACAGATTTATTAACCAAGAAACGCTATCAGATTGTCGAGACAATGTATCCATCGATGAGAGGCGCAACAGTACAAGCAGCCAGTTTCCATGCTACAAAACCGGGTGTCTCGTTTGTACTACAAGAGCATTCATTACATGTTGTGGGAATTGCTTTTGACAATTGAAATCCATTTTATAAATGTACAAAAAAATGTCTCTTTCAACTACGTAAATTTTTCAAAAAAATCAACTTTTTTGTGAAAAAATCCCCGCCAAAAATCTCCAAAATTTATACTAGACTGGGAAACTGCTGAATATGAGTAGGTATGTTTCACAAGTATCATTTTTTCAGACCACATCAAATAATAGCATTCTCAGACCAGAAATCCCAAACGAAATCATCAAAAAACGAATTGAACCAATTAATCAACAGATTCTTCCACAAAGAGCAAAAGAAGAACTTGCAATTCTGCATCCTTCAACTTTTTGCGGATTATCAGTGGTAGTTTCCCTTGCTCAGCAAGGAGAACAAATTGCCATTGAAAAAGCTTTAAGACAAATTGGAGCAAATATCCTTCAAGAATTTCAACCTTTAGTAGACGCAATTATTACAGATCGAAAGGTGAAACAAAATCCACCCACTGTATCAAGATCAAGAGGTTCAAAAATGACAGAATCGATTGTAACGAAAATGAGTTCTCCTAGGATTATTAATCCCAGTCAGATACCATGGATCTTTGATAAAGTAGAACCTGCGAAAGAAGCAGCAAGTTCTCCCCAAGAAGAAGTAGTTCCTTCTGTTGTTGTCACCGATCTTAAGTCGATATCGAGGCCACTATACAAACCGATTAGTAGAATGCCTCAGATGCACTTTGCACCAGTTCCCAAAGGGTATTTATTTTCACCTTTTTCGGCCCCACCCCAAGATCCGACGCAATTCATGCAAAAATATGAAAGCTACAAAGATTCACAGAATCAAGATAAGCTGGATGGACCGGCTGATAATGGATTCTGTGAATTGTGTGGCTGTTCATTTCACATCGCCAAATCACATAGAGAATCCTCAGAGCATATCCGAAAGGCTTCAAAAAAGTCCCTGTGGAATGACTTTGATGAAATCTCAAAAATGTTCAGTAAAAATGATTTGTAAGAAAAACCATTGGCATTTTCAACCATAGAGATTGCACGCCACCCGTGGTTTCCATGTTTGTAGCAAATTTATTGAACATACATGTACAAGATACATGATGCCTTCGAAATTGCAAATGATCGACCAAGCTTTAGAAACAATTCAGTCCTAAATGATCACAAGTTTACTGATCGTTCTCACTTTTCATGTCAGCCAAAAACTATGATCCTGTTATGCACACAACGGAGCATATTTTGAACAGAACGATGGATAATATATATCATTGTGGCCGTTCAGTTGGAACCCACCTTGAGACGAAGAAATCCAAGTGTGATTATGTTATAGGGCATGATTTGACTCCCGATGAGAAGAAGCAGATTGAGGATACAGTGAATAGCGTAATTGCTCAAAATTTGGAAGTTAAAATCTATTTTGTTCCTCCAGAACAGGCCCCAGAGATGGCTGATGTTTCTAAACTTCCAGAAGAAGCTAGGAATAAGGATATTCGCATTGTACAGATCGGAGAATACGATTATTGTGCATGCATCGGGCTCCACGTGGCCAGAACTGGTGATATCAAAGGAAAATTCAAGATCACAACAACGACAATGGTCGAAAATGGGATTTGCAGGATGAGGTGGGTATGCAAGTAAAGGATTAGTTACGTATGTTTATAGAAAGATCAATAAATCAAGGATGAATCTTCGAATTCTGGTTCATGTGAGAGTTTGTTCATTAATTGAAGAGAGAACATTCGATTCTTCTGAGGGTTGTTCTCTCTGTTAAAGAAATATATATTTTGATTGAGTAGAAGATCTTTGTTATATATTATGAATTCAAAATTATTGACTTTGATATGATTTACAAGGAGTTTGTTCAGACAATCATTTATGACGAAAACACATATTAAAGCCCTTCTTTGATATTCAAACCCAAAAATATGACCAATAATTAACTATTTACTCAAGAAATCATTAGAATTATCATTAGATATAAGAAAGAATATGGTTTCATATTTGATTGATTAATGGTATATAACTGTTGCTGTTCTATAATAGGTATATCAGCATTACAATGAAAAGAACTGAAGAATTGTAATTGATGTGTCATTCTAAATGAAAACGAATTATTAATTGCTGTTGATACTGCCGTTTTTGTTGAAAACGATAATAATGAATGATCTAAGTGAGAATGAGACACTTCAAGAGAACCAGCATTCACATAGAAAAGATAATTTGAATTGTTATGGAATATACAATACAACATCCTTGATGTTCCTCCATAGAGAAATACAACTCCATATTGTAATGGACTATTGTTATGAACTATGTTAGCAAATGACATTGATATTATTCCTGAGGTAGAATAGAAGTATATGCAAGTGCTATCAGCTGCTTTGTTATTTGAGAAAGTGCAATATGAGCTAGTGAATGAGGATGGAGCATCAATAAAAACACCAGATACACCATTAGCATTGTTCATTGAACTGTTTGTACTGTCAATTATCTCATAACCGATGTATAGGTAAAGAGAAAAACTACCTGATGTAGAATAAGAGCAATTTGATACTGATAGATACTCCACTCTATTCATCAGAGAAGCAGCAAGACAAGCAAAATGACACCAAGAAGAAGCCCCACAAGAACATCTATTAGCACAAATCATTTTAAGATATGAATTTGTTGAAAAAAAGAATATTGCTCCTCCTCTTTGTGAACAAGAACATTGATAGAACATTGAGTAATTGACATTCATCGAGTAAGATCCGCCATTCACATATATTACACCACCTTCACCAGAGATTGATGAAGATCTTGAGAAATAGCAGTTTGAAATGTTGACATTCTTATTCTCATAAGATCTTCCTTGATTTATGATTTCATACTCACATCCAACACCAGCTGTCCAAAAAAATCCATTGAAATTGGATCTAGGTGCAATAAGTGGTACTGTAGTTTGTTTAATCTCTTTGTTTGTAATTCTGGTTTATTTTGCATATCAATGTATTTATTAATATTAAATATCAATAATGGAAGAATAATCTTGATAAATTGTTCATGAAGATTTGTTTGTTTAAATAGTTTTGTACTGTTTCTCCAATTTTTTCCTTTTTCAAGTACTTTTCTGGTGAATATTAGATAAAAAAACAAAGAAAATATTTTAAATGGTAGAATCCCAAAGATTTTCATGATTTGATCTCCAATAGGTTGGATTATTTCCAAATATCCAAGAATATATATTTTATTCATGATTATTACAAGAAAAATAAAGAGAGATATAAATTTATATTTCCAAATTGCAATTTCTGTTGTTTTTAAAACTAATTGTATATTAATGCACATATATGTTGATAATATATTAATTTTTTTCTAACATTTCGGAGAAATATAAGATAACAACAAGATTAATGATTCTTTTTTCTATTAAAAGCTTCGCTAGAGTTGGTGAGTCACAAGTCTGATACATTGTCACAATTGTAATTGACAACGTAAAGTAACACGTTTGCTGAAGTGTAAGAATCAAACGATTAGTAACAGGTTAAATATTTGTTATTTAATTCTAGTAAATGATATAAAGAATCAATTTTATTTAATTTTGATATTGTTGTAACTCAAACAAGGTTCATAAAGAATGGTACATAAATCAAATTGTTAGAAGTCACCATGAAACACCCTTTAATACACCTGAAATCAGTCCTGTAGAAACAGCCCGATAATCTCTCATGTTTAATCCAACTATTATTGGGAACTAACAGTATCATATATTACACCACCATCTCCAGAGTATGATGAGGATCTTTTGGAGAAACAATGTCCATTTGAAGTAGCTCCACAAGAGCAACTATTAGCACATATCATTCTTAAACATGAATTAGAAGAAGAGAAGTATATGGCTCCTCCATTCTGGGAACAAACACAATTATAGAAGATTGAGTAATTGACATTCATTGAGTAAGAACCACCTTTAACACATATTACACCACTATTTCCCGAGTATGATGAAGATCTTGAGAAGAAACAATTTGAAGTATTAATATTTTTATCAACGTAAGACCTTCCTTGATCTATACTTTCGTTTTCACAGCCCAAAACAGCATTGCAAATAATCTCATTATCATTCAACCACAATACAAAATAGACTATATTCTATCTTCTTTCTTCTTTCTGATCTCTTTCTTCATATACAATTATAGTATATTATTAATACATCTTTTACAAAATCACTAATGAAATGAAGATTGGAAACATATACATATCACTCTTTCTTTTCACCAAATCACTTGATAACATCATCATTTCACATTCTGAATCATATGTTCTTCCTACTGTTTCTTTTTGAGTTTCTTGTAGTGTTTCTCCTAATGATCTCTGAATGAGAGGTATATCATCATTACAATAAATAATATCCAGATGTAGTATGAGAGCAATTTTATACTGATAGATACTCCACTTGATTCACCAGATTAGCAACAATATAAGCAAAATTACCCCTTGAAGAAGCTTCACAAGAGCAACTGTGAGCACTTATCATTCTGAGATACAAATTTGAAGAAGAGAAGAATATTGCTCCTCCAAAGTTAGCTAAACAGTTTTAGAACATTGAGTAATTGATGTTCATTGAGTAAGAACTAGCATCAACATTTATTACACCACCATCTCCAGAGCATGATAAATATCTTTTGAAGAAACAATTTGAAATATCAATATTTTCATCAATGTAAGACCTTCCTTTACAAATTTTCACCTTCACATCCCAATCCAACATTGCTAATAATCTCATTATCATTCAACCACAATAAAAAATAGAATATCTTCTTTTAGTATGATCAGAATACATATGGACTAGAGACGTAATCATGATGGTGATTCTTTTGATGATCTCTCTTACTATCATTATCATTGTTTGTATCAATACCATCATTCTTCTCTTCTCTCTTATGTTTCTTCTCCATTTCTAATGATGATGATGATGATGAACTATGATTCTTTTTCCTTTGACTTCCAATATTGTAAGATATCATCACAACAATGATCATAAACATACCAACAGTGGAATACATGAATATTGAATTTGATTCGTTTTCATTAAGATTATTGTTTGATTGATCATTTGATAATGAAGGTGTTCTTTCAATGAAATCCTCAGGAAATGATCTTTGATTTGTTCTTTCTGGATTCTGAGTATGATATGGAGTATGTATTGGGAATAAAGATTGATGAGGAGTATATTTAGGAAAGAGAGATTGAGGAGGGTCTGGTTCTCCAAATGATCGATATGGAGTAAGATGAGGCATATTTATTTTTGACATTTCTACAGTAGGGGAATTTGGTGGCATTTGTTCAATTGTACTCATAGGTGTAGACAATGTAATATCAGCATTACAATAAAGAGAATTGAAGAATTGTAATTGATAAGTGATTATATTAGTGAATGAATTATTATTTGATGTTGATACTGAAGTTGAAGTAGAGAATGATGCAGAGTGATCTAAGAATGAATGAGACACTTCAAGAGAACCTGAATATACACAGAATAGAGAGTCTTGATTATTCTGGAATATGCAATACATCATATTTATTGAACCTTCTCCTTCTACATATACAACTCCATAAGATGGACTGTTATTATGAACAATGTTAGCATATGATATTGATATTGTTCCTGAGGCAGAAGTGAAGTGAATGCAAATGTAATCAGAAACTTTGTTGTTTGAGAAAGTGCAGTGTGAGCTTGCGAATGAAGATGGAGAAGAGAATCTAATACCAGAAACCCTATAAGCATTGTTCATTGAACTGTTTGTGTTGTCAACTCTCTGATTACCATAGTCTAAGCGAATAGAATAATATCCAGATATAGTATGAGAGCAATTTGATATTGATAGATACTCCACTTGATTTATCTGAGAAGGTTGAATATAAGCAAAATGTCCATATGAAGAAGCTCCACAAGAGCAACTATTAGCACATAACATTCTGAGATAAGAATTAGAAGAAGAGAAGTATATTGCTCCTCCATACGAAGAACAAACACAGTTATAGAACATTGAGTAATTGATATTCATTGAGTAAGAACTACCATAAACACATATTACACCACCACCTCCAGAGTATGATGAAGATCTAGAGAAGAAACAATTCGAAATATTGATATTCTTTTCAACGTAAGACCTTCCTTGATCTATACTTTCACTTTCACAGCCCAAACCAACATTGCAAATAATCTCATTATCATTCAACCACAATAGAGGCACAATCGGGTAATTTTTGGGATTTTTCACAAACTTGTCTACTTCTTTAAATAGTGAAAATTGTTGTTTTCTCTTATATACACTTTCAAAATAGGCAATATTAAAATATAATAATAATACAATAATAATGCTCGAAATAGTGATAATCTGGTTAGTAAAAGCCATTTGTCTAGTAGTTTTGTTAATATATTTAGTATTTTCGAGTTCTTTTTTCGAGAATAATATGGAAAAAATGGACAAAAAAGATAATTTTTTGGAAATCTCGAAAAATCCAGTGATTTGGATTCCAATTAATATATAATTGCTAATTTTTTTAATATATCCTAATAAATACTGAAAATCAGAAATTGTGATATCCAAAATGAAGAGGGTCAAAATAGCATTTCCAAATGATATATATGGTACAGAGTTTACAAATATCGCGATAAAAATCAATATCATGTAAAACAAATTTGAATGATTTGAATTGTCTTTGAGTTTTTCAGATTTGTATTCATTGGAGTTAAATATCCTAAAGAATCCATTACTAGAATTGTTCCAAAAAATGGTACAAAAGGTATATCCTGATGATGTCATTGCGGTTACTTTTTTAATAAACTGGCATTCAAAATCAAGCTCACTAGTCTCGGGAAAAAAAATGTAAATATTCGATTATTTCTAAATTGCAAACATAATCATTCAGAAATATTTTTGAAATAGAGTTAAGAGTGTGCTCTAGGTACTCTTGAACCTGAAGGGATTTTTTCTGACGTAAACATGCCTTGACAAAGTCTCAATACGTACTTTGCCTATGTCAGAATGCAGAATTTACTATCTGCATCAATTATTCCATATTGTTTCAATAATCCAAAGCTGCAACACTCACTCCCTTCATTCTCATCATATATTTAATTCCTTCCTTAGCCTTCCTTCTCACTGCACAACAATACTTTTTCTTACCACAATCAATATATAATAATGCAACTCTGGGAAAGTTGAACTAACATTTTTTACTTGAGCAGATAATGAACTGCAAGGCAAAACATTAAATAATCACTGTTACCTAATTACATTTTACCGATTAAACTAAGATAAGACCATGAGAATTAATTTTTTGCCTATTTGTTGCTGTTATTCGTTTTTTGTCACATGGCGAAAAAAAATAAAACCGGATAACAGTTTAAAAGCATAAAGAACATAACAAATTAACAAAAAGATACTAAAAAATATATCTGATGTCATAAGTTTTTTATATAGTTTATTATCTGCTCAAGTAAAAAATGTTCGTTCAATGTTCCCAATCAATATAGTGTATAGAAGAAGTGAGTGTCAAAAAGACATACGCTTTTTTGCCCTTTCATGAGTGGATTCCAGCAGACCGCGGAGTTGAGTCCAATTTTGGCACGAACTTTGTCTTGAGATCAAGGTTGCTTTTGTTCAGGGAATCAATAATAAGTAATGAATTGTAATAGAAACGGATAATGTTCTCAAAAAATAGGAATAAGTATTGCAACCTCCTTGATACCCCCAAGATCACTTCTAGATCCGAAACTTTCTTGATGAGTTTCAAATGTCTGTTATCAGTACAATTCCACAAACTTTCTCAATGATTCCCGTAGAAGAGCTCAGTCACAGTCACAAATAATATAATTATATGTCCCATCCTCTGTTGGTTGTTCCAGAGTGTAACCGAACAACATATTCATCTTGAATAATGGATGCTTAGTCAGTTCTTCATTCGCTATTCTAGTAACTTCTGCCTGTAACTGTTCTTCGGAAGAGATATTAATTGAATAATGATGGGTTGCAGTATCTCTTTTTGTCCTCTGAGTGATTTTACTCTTAGAAAGCCCTTGGGTAAGAACCCTGTGTGTTCCTGGAGGTAATGTGGGATATTTAACCAAATGTGATCATCTCCAAGACCTGTTGGGAGTAATTTATCCTTAACAGCAACATGCTCAGCCATTCTCTCTCTATCAACATAGTTGAAAAACAACTGATGTTTAGAGACAGCCTTCATTCTGGAGAATTCAGCTAGCTCTTTATGCCTTCTGAACTCAGTTGTAGCTATCTTCTCTTCATGCTCTCTGTCCTTCCTCTCTTGTTCCTCAAGTAGAGCTTGCTTAGCCTTCTTAACCAAAGACTTCTCTCTCAGATTCTTCATTTCTAGATCTCTGAAGGATAAATCTTTCTATAATAAGGATAATCTAGCTTCTTCTTGTTGTGCTTTTGAGTGTGACTTCCAGCAAACCGCGGAGAGGGCGGGTGGGTGGGGTGACCAATATCAATAGGAATATTACGGGGGACTGTGATTGGACTCATCTACGGGAATCAATGAGAAAGTTTGTGGAATTGTTCTGATATCGGACATTCAAAACTCATCAAGACAGTTTCGGATCTGGAAGTGATCTTGGGGGTTATCAAGGTGGTTGCAATACTTCTTCCTTTTTTTTGAAAACATTATCCGTTTCTAATACGATTCATTACTTATTATTGATTCCCTGAACAAAAGTAACCTTGATGTCAAGACAAAATTCGTGCCAAATTTGGACTCATCTCCGCGGTCTGCTGGAAGTCACACACGAAAGCACAACAAAGTGCGTAACATTTGACACTAATAATATCAGTATAGAATATTGATTCGAGCAACTCATTTCAGTTTGGATAAAAAATTAAAAAATTCGCGTCACTTGACACCAACTTTGACCTTGATTAAGGGTAGGAAAACCAAGGTCAAAAAACATTCCCAAGAATTGAAACAACAGAAAACCCCTTTGGTTTTTGATCAAAAATGCTGGCTTTTCTGAGACCTGCGTAACCCGTAACCCTATACTATTGAGAATTGAATTTTATTCGCGAACAACTCTATTGTTTCAGTATCCCATATTGATTTATCTGATTCAATTTCACAATCATTATCAAATCAAATGAACTCCTCAATTAGATTCTCAGAGAAAGCTTCCACCTAATCAATTGGACCACCAAGAAAATATGAGAGTTTTCCACATTTTTGATCATCATATGACAGAATCTGATTTCATTTCAGTTGTTACAGTTTAAATTGATAAATTTATTGATCGCGCCGATAGATCTAACTTTGAATAGAATTCCCACTTTTGTTGTGGGTATTTTGTATAAAAGTGACAAAGGTTTGTTAATGACAATGAATTGGTCCATCCCAATCAATTCTCCATTGAAGGAGCTGATATTATCCGGTAATTGCACATTTATTGAAGTCATAAAACATGACAATCTTAAGAATGATTTTAGAAAGCAAGACCGGACTCTGATTTCGTTTTTATTGAGTCATACACGAGAATTAGTTGAAACAGCTCTTGGTATATCGGAGAGTGATTTTAAAATGGCCCAACTTATATCATTTTCGCTAATTGTTTCTCAAGCTCCTGAGTTTTCTCCATACTTATATAAAGACCCAGTTTTTATCGAAGTTATTCATAAAACTCTCTTTTTTAAGGAGGAACTCGTTGGGAAAATGGCTGCAGCATTATCAAGGATTCTACAGTTCGTAGTTCATTTTACATCTGGCTGTTTTTTGGAAGGACTGCCAGATAAGGACAATTTGATTTCCAGATTGTTAGAACTATCCCACATACCATCAATTTCCAATTTTCTTCACTATTTATCAGGGAATAGAGATGAATCTGTTGTACTATTTCACATATTCCACAAATCTTTAACAATATTGTTTCAGAGCATCAATAACCCGAAATTAACTCATGTTATATTATCTTCTATTCTAAATGTAGTCGAAAAAATGGAGTATTCTCCCTCTCCTATTCATGAATCTTTTACCCTTGAGTATCTTGAGATATTAGTGGGAATTATTTTATCTTCGAATGATCCTTATAGTATTTCAACATCACTGAAAATCATATTATTTATTGTTGGCAACTTCGAAGACCAAGAAGAAGAGGATTTTAATAATTATTATATTAAGTTTTTTGAGATACTAAATAGGAAATCACCGGACTTTTGTAGAATGGTTATCTCATCGCAAAACGATTTCCAGAATTACCACTATAAATTAGTTGAAGTTCTCTCATTTTTAGTTGTTCATTTTCAATTTGTTCCACAAGATGTTTTCGAAGTGGCTCAACACTTGTTTTATCAGATGTTTGTACTCCCAAAACATACTTTTCTTCATAGAGCATTTCTCAATCTTTTTGAATCAATGCATGCGACGTCATTAAGCATTGAACCATTCATTCAACAATGCCATGTTAGAGAGCGAATTGTAGAAGTTTTTTCTAGAAAGAAATCCATCAACGCTTCATATTGGGCATTTTTATTATCTATTGCAGATTATCTTACTGATGAAATATCTGAAGAATGGAAGAATTTCAAGTGTGGAATATATACTTGTATTTCACAAAAGAGCAAATCCTCATATGGAGGTCCATTGCCAAAAGAGAACATATTTGAAAGTGATGATGATTCAGATGATGTTCAAGAATCCGGAGGATCATATCAATAGAATCAACAATTCAGCTTCTTTTCAAGAAAGCACTGTCATTATAGTACTGTAAATACCATCATTTGTTGCCAACATTAAATTTTTATTATTTCTTATCTGTATCAAAAACAATAGTCAACATTTTTTCCCTATATGAACCTAACAATTTGCTTGGGGCATCGGTCTTTTTCTGTTGCTTTATCCTCAACAATGACCAGAATTGTTGTGGAATTTTAAAATATTCATAAACATTCGATATAGAATCCTTAGCTGCAAAATCATGATAATCAACACGATCTGGCAGGTTTAAAACAACAAAAACATTACCTTCATCGAATTTTGCTTGTTCTTTGTTTTGTTTCATATTTCTGCCACTTTTGCTCTTTTTCTTTCAGCTAGGTTTTTGGCTATTCATAACATAGAATCGTGTTTATCTCCGTTATATGCGCAATTTATCATCCTCGTCTTAGGAATTATGCATTTTTAAAACATGATTGACGTTTAAATTTAGGGAGATGAGTGAAGACTATTTCTGGTTTCCCCTGGTAGAAGACTTTAAACAGGAGAATGGGTGGTTGATTAATATTTTACCAACCAAAATAAAGCCAAAAAACTCCGAAACAGAACATGCGGCCGTCAATTTGCTATTCATGAAGATTGATGGGTCTTCTTTTCGAGTACAAAAGATTTATCAACCATATTTCTATGTTATGGAGCCTTTTGATAAAATTAATCAATATTATGAGAATAAAAAGGTCATAAGAATAGAAATTATCGAGAAAATTGATATCGGAAGTGACTCAGGGACCAGATCTGCTTTTAAACTCGTTTTTTCAAATGTAGAAGATCTTATTAATATTAGAAGTGAGATCAGAAAATACAAATGTGAATTAAGAGAATATGATATTACCTATTACGAACGATTTTGTATCGATATGGATATAAGAGTTGGTTGTTGGTATGATATTTTTAATAACGATGGTGTTATTAATCTTAAAGTTGATCCAACAAGGGCTGCTCCTCCACAGCCTCGAGTTTTAGCTTTTGATATTGAGTGTTCAAAAGAACCTTTGCAATTTCCTAAAGCAGATAGTGATGAAATTATGATGATTTCATATATTGTTGACGGAATAGGGTATTTGGTGAATAACAGGAAATGGTTTTCAAGAGATATTGAGAGCTTTGAATACTCCCCATTAAGCGAGTATTACTGCGAATTCAATGTTTGGAATTGCGATAATGAAAGAGAAATGCTTCAAGCATTCTTCAAGCATATTCATCAAGTTAGACCTCATATATTTGTGACATTCAATGGCGATTTCTTCGACTGGCCTTTCATCGAAAGTCGTGCAAAGATATGTGGACTCAATCTTTATGAAGAAATTGGGTTTTATAATCACACAACTGAATTTGTTTCAAGATACGCCCCTCATATAGATTGTTTTCACTGGGTTCAAAGAGATTCTTATTTACCTGCAGGTTCACAAGGTCTTAAAGCCGTGACAAAAGCTAAGTTGAATTATAATCCCCATGAATTGGATCCAGAAGATATATGCCCCCTGGGTGTCGAAGATCCTCAACGGTTAGCTAATTATTCCGTTTCTGATGCATATGCTACTTATTATTTATATATTAAGTATGTTCATCCATTTATATTCTCTTTAGCTACTGTAATTCCTCTCAACTCTGATGATTGTCTGAGAAAAGGCACAGGTACTTTGTGTGAGAGTTTATTAATGGCACGAGCATATCATGCAGGTATTTTCTTTCCTAATAAATCATCGAAAGATCAACTTAAGACATGGGAGGGGCATATCTTATTATCCGAAACCTATAGCGGAGGAAGAGTTGAATGCCTTGAAAGTGGTATTTTTAGAGATGATATTCCCATTGATTTTCATCTAGATCCTGGACAAGTTCAAGAAGTTATAAATAGAGTTCCTAGAATCCTTGATTTCATTATTAACACAGAACTTGGAATCAAGAAAGATGATGTTGAGAACTATGAACAAATTAAGACTTCGATCGAATCAGCTTTAGTGAATTTAAGGGACAATCCCGTCAGAAAAGACAACCCTGTAATTATCCATTTGGATGTTGCAGCGATGTACCCCAACATTATCCTTACAAATAGATTACAACCAACCGCAATAGTAGATGAAAGTATTTGTTCAAGGTGTAAGATGCAGTCCCCTGATTTAGTATGTCAAAGGAAAATGAAATGGACTTGGAGAGGAGAATATTTTCCATCAACTTCTGCACAAAATCATTCAGTATTAAGACAACTTGAAAGCGAGACTACATCCAATGAACCATGGCACTCTTTGAGTCTTGAAGAACAGGCAAAGAAATATAAAGAAAGGCTTACTGAATTTTGCAGAAGAGCTTATCAGAAGACAAAGAAAACAACAGAACAAGAAAGATTATCCATTGTGTGTATGAAAGCAAATTCTTTTTACATTGATACTGTTCGGAGTTTTCGTGATCGCAGATACGAGTTTAAGAAGAAGTTGAAAGTTTGGAATGACAAAAGAGCAGGTGCTAGAACTCCTGCAGAAAGAGAAGAAGTGAAGAAAATGGTTGTTCTTTATGATTCTTTACAATTAGCCCACAAGGCTCTGTTGAATTCATTTTATGGGTACGTTATGAGAGGGGGAGCAAGATGGAGATCAATGGAAATGGCAGGTTTGGTAACACAAACAGGAGCTACTATTATTAAACTAACAAGACAAATGGTACAAGGTCTCGGCAGGCCTTTAGAGCTTGATACAGATGGAATTTGGACAGCAATTCCTCCAACTTTCCCAATGAATTATCAATTCCAGACAAAGGATGGAAAACGATTCTTCTTTTCTTTCCCATGCTCTATGCTCAATGAAAATGTTGATCATGATTTTTCAAATCATCAATATCATCAATTGAATCCGACAACAGGCGAATGGTCAGTACATAAAGAGAATTCCATATTCTTTGAAGTAGACGGACCATACCATGCAATGTTTCTTCCTGCAGCTAAAGAAGAGCATAAGAAACTCAAGAAAAGATATGCCGTATTTAATAAGAACGGGAATATTCATGAGTTGAAAGGATTCGAGATTAAGAGAAGAGGAGAGTGGAAAATGATTAAGATGCTTCAGAGTGATGCATTTAAAGCTTTTATGTATGGATCAACTACACAAGAAGTTTATGATCATGTTGCAGATGTATGTAGGCAATATCTTAATGTTTTATTAACAAAGGGAAATTCAATAGAAGATGCTGAACTTCTTAATCTTTTATCAGAATCTTCAACAATGAGCAAGTCTCTTGCAGAATACGGTGATAGAAAATCGACGGCAGCAACAACAGCAAGAAGGCTTTCCGAAGTTCTTGGTGAATCAATACTTCAAGGATCTGGTCTTAAATGCGAGTATATTATCAGTAGGCTTCCTGCATCCGAGTCAATTGCTGGAAGGGCAATCCCAGTCATTATCTTTAATGATAAACCGGAGAATATAATTATGTGCCTTCAAAGATGGTGTCAAGATTACTCACTGAAATCAATTAATTTTAGAGATATAGTTGATTGGGGATACTATACTGAGCGTCTTCATTCTGCTCTACAAAAGATTTTGATTATCCCATCGATTCTCCAAGGTATAAAAATAAGAAACTTTAATGTACCACCTCCTGATTGGGTAATCAAGAAACAAAGAGAAGAAAAATTGAAGATCGGTCAGACAAAACTTCATTTTAGTCCAGCAACAACATCAAACAAACCTGTTAAAGAAAAATTTAAGAGAGATGAATCAAATCTATCTGATTATCAAATAACTCTTATTGAAGCCAAAAAGAACTGGAGGCTTAATAGGGTTGAAATAACTCGACCAATTCTACAGAAGCACTTCTCTGAATGGAGAGTTCTTGAAATTAGAGGATCAAGTCAACCTGGTATTGTGAGTGTATATGCCCAAAGTGGAGTTAAAGAGATACAGAAACTTGATGTTTCTGTTCCAAGAGTTTTTTATATTAACTCGACTTATGAAATGGCCGAAAAATTTGAATCTTTTCTAGGAAGCAAAACTAAAAGAGTTAAAAAGCACCTACCTCACTCATTTGTTGCAGATGTAGTTACACAGTTTACAATTAGTGAAACTGAGTTCTTAAGGAGTAAGGCAGAATTTACTTCTTCGTTTAATAGCCCTGGTGTTCATGGTGTATATGAAACACAGGTTACACCTCTGTTTCGTGCTTTATGTACAATTGGGGCATCAGTTAGTACATTTAAGAAACTTAATTATTCTTTAAGTGATATGAAATCATCAAAGAAGCCTCTCTCCCCTGAATTTTCTGAGCTTAACAGGGTATTTATTTATTCTTGTATGTCTCATGGGAAAGGTATTATCGCATTTGTACCAATGATGTCAGGGGAAGCAATTACCGAAGCTCAAGTTTTTGCCTTTTATAAACATGATGTTGAATTAAATACACCAAGTTTGAGATCAATACAAGAGGCCTCAATATCTAGAGTAATTGAGACAAATGGTCTTGTGAAACTAGCAAAATATAATGTATCACATTTCCAAAAAGTTAGAGAGGCCGCAAATGCCCTTCAAAATGCTTTAGTCAAATTCGGACGTGTTGATTCCACTGTAGTTTTTCTCCAATCGCATCTTAATCTTGATCAACTTATTTCTAATCTTAGCGTATCATCACTGCATATGTTTCCAGTAGTTACAATTGATTTTCCAAACAGTGATAGTTTTCTTGATGATACTCAGCAAGTTTGGCACTTGACAGCATTTGAAAATTTCACTACAAGGTTTTTACAGCTTCCATTTGAAATTAAAACCAAAATGCAATCATCTTCATTACTTAATGCACCAATGGGAAATATTTTTGGAGACTATTGTATGAATTCACTGGATTTGTTATTTGCCAGAAAACTTATCTCATCAGATTATCTTTTATGGTATTCTGAAACTTCAGAACCTGACATTGGAAACGCATACTCAAATTTATTAATATCAATGCCTGGAGATCCATTTATATCTCTTTCCACAAACAGAAAAGGGGCATATCTCAATAAATCCACCGAGTTTAGAGTTACTCATCTTGCTACATGTGCAGTTCTCGAAAGCCAGTCTTTGATTGATAGATTGCTTCCTCAACATTCAGTGCCATCATCATCAGATTTTAATGCATTACCTTCAATTGATGCAATTACTGTAGTTCAACCAGCTTTTAAAGTTCTGAGCCATTTCTTAGGCGAAATAATCTCAGAATGTAGTACAGATGGGAATATTTTATCATCTATGTGCGGGCATATTGGAACATGGCTATCCTCCTCCTCTTCAAGTTTCTATGATCCAGCTATTCATTCCGTCTTTTTCCATTTCTTAACAATATTGTTTAATGAAATGGTGAATTACTTCGATGACCAACACCTTACAGTTGTATACGCAGACCAATCGAGATTGATTATTAATACTGGTACCTTCCCATATGAAAAAGCAATTGATGGTATAAAACAGAAGCCATTATTCTCATGGACAGATTTCTCATTTGTTAGAAGCTATGATAAATTGGTTTGGATAGATGAATACAATTTTCAAGGGTTACTAACAAATCAATCATTCATTGCAAATTGGAATGTTAGAAATTTCCTTTCTGGAACATTATCAACTTTCCTCACAGATTTCTTTAATGATTTGTTAATTTTTGATGCTGATAAGATTCCAGATTTCTTCACAGATAAAAAGGATGATATGTTTAAACTAGCTTCAATTGCAAAAACAAAGCCAGAAGTAACACCAAATAATTTAAGAAATCCAAATGATGAATCAAATAGTGATTTTATTCTTCTAATGAATACGATTTTCCATCCACTTGACAATTTTGGATCAGACATTGATCAGAATATAACCAAAATCATTCAAAAACTGAGGAGAAATGTTTTAACCATAATCGGACACGGAGAATTTAGTTCAAGGACAAAATATGTTGACCCATCTCGACACCTGGAAATCCCATCAGTATTATGCGAGCATTGCCTGAGTGTACGAAACATCGATATTCTTCGCGACGAGGAGATTCTGAATGGAAATTGGATATGCTCTTTTTGCCAGCAGCCATACAACATCGGTCTTCTTGAAAAACGGCTTTTCGAAGAGTTCTCAAGAAGATATGAAGCATACCAAAATCAAGATCTTGTATGCGCTCATTGTGGCAAGCCTCAGGCCAGAAAACTTTGCACAATATGTGCCGACGACGGCGGAAAACTTGTCACAAGGGAAAACCGAGAATCTCTACAATACTTCATGGAAACACTTGAGATTGCCGCAAGGGCCCTAGACCTGTCCAACCTGTCACAGGTAATTTCAGTCTATCGGTCTCTATCAAAATAATATAAAGTTCAGAAAAATTCTTAAATTTATTGATGGAACAGGCTGAAGACACCACGAATATCAATTCCAGTGATCTTCAAAATCTCACAATGACAATATCACGTATTACCTCTGAGTTTAATTCGGAGGATGTAAATATTATTGAAAAACTTGTTCCTATTATACGTGGTCTAGGGAGCCATAAACCGCAAAAGCGTTCTGGATATTCTATCGTTCTTTCATATGTTCTTGAGACATATAGGGACCGTGTTAGCGAAGATGAATTGTTTGAATTTATTAAGGTTTACCATTTTGTGAAGAAATCCAAGAAATCATCAATAAGGACAGCTACAGTGGCCAAACTTTTGGCACTCACTTGTTTTGTCCGTTCTAGAGTATTTACAAATGACGAGCACATTTTATATGCAATTAATGAGTTAATTGAAGTAGGAAAAACTAGACAAACATTATTGTCATTTGTTTGCACATGCTTAGCATCTGTTATCGAGTGTTCTAGCTACAAGAACTTAGATAAAATCGTTGAGGGTTTACCAGTATCTCTTGATTCATTCATTTTTTGGATTAAAGCTCTACCAAATATGCCTTCCGAATTACGGGGGACTATTCCAGCATATTTTAAGAACGGGTTCTTTAATGATGGAACAGCCGAAGCAATACAACACTGTCTGCATCATTGCAAACAACCTTGGAACAGCCCAATATGGAAGCTAATTCTTCAAAATGGAAGCGACTCCGATCTTTTGACATTTTGGCCGCTTATTGTATGCAAAGAAGCGCGTGGTGGTGATGAGAAAACAAAGTTTTCTATAATTCTTATTGTCAAAAATGTATTGGCGACTCTTCGAGAATCTGTTTTTAGTATTGTTATATGCGCATCATTTATTAAAATGATTAACCAGCTTCTCGCTCAGCCAATGCTTTCTGCAAATGTAAGCGATTTTCTTAGTTATGTCGTTTCATTATCGTCGAATGAGAAGCTTTTATTACCAATACTGGATTCATTTGCTTATGTAGATTCTCATCTTCCAGATGGATTTAAATTCCACAAACAATTATATTCTAATTGTTCTTCTACTCATTTGAGGAAATTATTTGAGGATTCAAAAATTATTAGCGAAAATTCGACAATCGAATTTAAACAACGAATTCCATCCACTAGATCTAATGAAGATTCTATGAAAAACTTTATCCTTGATAGAATTCGAGCAATATTTATTGCTTCTGCTAAGCATAATGATGCCCAATTATCTATTGAAGTATTTGATTATATATCTAATAATTGGACTAAACAAAGGAGCTTATTTGTTTCAGATCTAGTTTCTTTTGATGATAATAGAGTTGAAGGAGCCGCATCACTTTCTGATTTATTGAAAGAGCCACAATTGAATCATTTTGAATCATGTTACAGATTATATTCATATTGCACAGGTGCCTCATCATCACCATCTCTTGATACTCTTATTCCTCCTGATGTCACTTCTGCTCCCCCTTCAACCGATTTTATTCTTGTTTCCGCCCAAAGGGCTAACGAACCAGCCCTAATTAAACACGCTTTCAAAACCCATTTGAAAAATATTGCTTCAAAAATACCTGTAGAACAATTAGAATCATTTATTTCATCCTATGAGCCAGCTGATGATACATTCAACTCATCAACAGTTGAAGTATTTAGTGTAGCAATCGAGAACTCTGAGATATCATTGAATATAATCGGACCTTTATTTGGTTTATTCTGCAAAACCCTTACTAATTGTGGACCAATTGTTTCGCAGTCTCTGATTGAGCTTATTGATAATGTGCTCAAAAGAACTCAAGCGGATTTCAGCTTCCATACTGTTATAAAAAGTGTCTTTGATTCAGTTGCAGCTCTTCCAAACCGAATAATTAATCAACATGAAAGAATGGTCATTCCTATTTTCAATCGGATACTCTCCACAGCAGTTTTAGCTAAAATGCCCCTATCACCCAAGTGTAGTAGAGCTTTAGAGAAGGAACTTGAAACAGCTGTTTCTGATTTTACATATAAATCAAATCCTCATTTTGGCGAAGAAGTTTTCATGGAATTCATGAAAATGCCAGAGTCTGTCTCACATATTTTATTCCCGGTTGTTCTAAAAATGATTCCAAATGCTAAGAGACTTCACAGAAGAATCACACTATTAAACATAGTTACCACCATATTAACAGGTGCCAAAGGGCTGGAAATCATACCCACCAAAGCTTCTGATTTTAACTTGTGTATATTGGAAGTATTAAATGATAAAAACCTTCCACAAACAAAAGAAGAAGAAAAGCGCACAATGAAAGATTTGGTTTCCATTCATAAATGGCTTCAATTGGCTGAGAAGAAGAGAACAGCTTGTATGCATGTTAATACCAATGATATCCGAAGAAAGCTGCATGTAATAATGGCTAAGTATACAGACCCCCTTGCATCATACGCCAAATCAATTACCACAACTCTCCAACATATTGAATCTAGAGTACATGTGAAACAAAGAGCATATGAATAAAGATTAGAAATATATATCATTTTCTGATTCCCCTCAGACCAGCAAGCTCTTTCTTAAGCCTATGTATCTCTTCTTCTTTCTCAGTAATATCAGATTTCATTGCTTTGTATTCCGATTTCAACTTTGCAATTATACCTGTGTTGTTATCTGTAGAACATGAACTATTGATTTTTTCCTGCAATTTGGTAATCCGATTTTCATATTCATTTTTCATTACCATTATACTCCTTTCAAACTTTTCTAGTGTACTTGTTGAAATTGACTCTTTGGTCTCATTTGGCGTATCAACAATACTATCTGCCACAAAAGCCATGTCAACAAGTAGTTCAGCTATTATATTATCTTTCTCTGTAGGATCATATGTAATGTTTAAAGGGTTAAATGAGCAAATCATTTGACTTGTTCTCTTCAAACCTTGAGACTTTTTCTGTGAAAAAACGACCCCTGGGTTTAGTATTGTAACCTGTTTTTTAATCAAATCAAGCTCACTAACAACAGCATCATACTTGCCCCGCATACTTAATAGATACCCATTTCTTCCTGTTTCTTTCTCAAGCTCTTTAGATAATCTTTCTATTTCATCATCCCTATTCTCAACTTTTCCAGTCAGTTCAGTAACAATGTTTTCAAGTTCTTTCACACGGTTTTCATACTTTTCTCTTTCTTCATTGACTAGTGGGCGACAAACATAAGGCGAATCATCTTCAACTATTTTAGTTCTGGGGCTGCGTTCTTCATATGGCTTAATTGATTTCTTCCCTAAAGCACCAGATATCATCTTAGAGGAAGCTAACTCCATTGCATGATTAAGTTGAGATCTTAGCGAGTTAATTATTCCAACTTGATCTTGGTTTTGTCTTGTCAGCTGTTCATTGGTTACCAACAGTCTCCTATTCTCTGCTTGAAGCGAAAACAAAGCACTTGAGTTATTATTTTCAAGCTTTAAACACTCATCACCAAGTTCAATGATCTGAGAATGCAATTGATTATTATCCCTTCGCAGTTTATGGTTTTCCTCATTTAAAGGTTGTATTTCCATCTGTAAATCGGATATTTCACTCTTTGTTTTTTCATATTTCTCCTCCGATTCTCGCAAAGCTTCTGTTGTTGTTACCATATCTTCCAGCATTTGTTGTGCAAGCGGAGCAGAATCAAGACCAAGCAAAAAATCTTCATACCCCATCATATCAAGTCGGCGGCGCAGCGTTAAGAACTGAGAAGAGTTCCCTTTTACGGACTTTCTCTTCATTTCGTCTGTTTGCAATTTTATGTTCTGTGACATCGAGATGGATCGTATTAATAATCTTAAAAAGAAGCTATATGAATTAAAGAAAGATGTATATGAATTAACAGCGAATAGGTCAGAGATCTTTACCCGATATAATAAAGCATTGCTGAATGCCCAAGATAGGAACCGAAAAAAACTTGAAATGTGGAAGAAGAACGAAATTTCCTACGCGAAAAAGACATATGAAGGACAAATTTATTCTTCAGATTGCGATTTCGTAAATGATTTTGAAGCAATGAAGAAAAGACGAGCTGATTTTATTCTGGTGTGTGCTGATAGGCTATGTAACGAGTTTCCCGATGCATTTAAGTATTTTTCATCTCAAGGATACAAATTTGCATTCAATAAAATTCTTAAAAGTAGCACCAATGCAAGAGAACCAGTTGTAATAGCCCTAGAAACAACACAATCTCTGATTCCTAAAGAGCTTATCGACGAAGACCTCGCCAAATTCGAAAACACTCCACAATTAGCCTTAGACCCAAGCGCCCAGATCTCAGTTCAAATTGGCGAAAACCCCGAAATAAAAGGAAAAATTCGAAACATACCACAACACTCATTAGCACTCTCTATTGATGATAGCGATATTAATGTCGAGATGTCAATGGATCTTCTCAAGTACCCCTCCTTTAAAGTTAAGGTTTAGAACGATTAAATAAACTGTAAAACGATCAAAACAATATCAAAATCCGATGACCATTTTTGATTAATGCAAGCGCATATTTGTCCATCTATTTTATCTGCTGACTTTGCTGCATTGGGGTCAGAGTGCCAAAAGGTTCTTGATGCAGGGGCTGATTGGATACATGTTGATGTTATGGACAATCATTTTGTACCAAATCTCACCATTGGTGCTCCAGTTGTGGAATCTTTGAGAAAGGCTGTTAAGGGATTTCTTGATGTGCATTTAATGGTAGAATTTCCCGAAAAATATGTTGTTCCAATGTCAAAAGCTGGTGCTGATCAATTCACATTCCATATTGAAGCAACTGAGAATGTTGATTCACTCATTGATTTAATACATGCAAACAAAATGAGAGCTGCCATTTCGGTCAAACCTAAAACACCTGTTGATGTTGTTTTCCCATATCTCGAAAAATTGGATATGGTACTCATAATGACAGTTGAGCCAGGATTTGGAGGACAGTCCTTTATGGCCGATATGATGCCAAAAGTTAGTGAACTCCGTAGGAGGAAACCAAACCTTGACATCCAAGTTGATGGAGGTATCGCCCCTGCTACCATTAACACCGCTGCCCAAGCAGGAGCAAATTGCATTGTTGCAGGAGCCATTTTCCGAACCAATGATCAAGCTGGAATGATCAAACTAATGAAAGATTCTGTCGAAGAATGCATTGCTACACAATGGGCCCATCTTAAATAAAACAATAGTATGTGACCCGTATACTTAAATACATCATTTTATTGGCAAAAAATATCCAAAGATTTGTTTCAAATTTAAAACGAACTCTCTGTTCATGAGAAGGAACAATCTATTTATCATGATAGTTCTATCTCAAGTATGTGAAAATGCTAAAGTTGATTCAGGACCATCATATATTAATCAAGAGTCTGTTGTTATTAATGATTGCATTTTTGAGAGGTATTCATTGTGGTCTTCTGATGGAGGGGTGGTGTTTATGGCCCATAATTCCATATCCATTATTTCAATTTCAAGAACATTATTCGTGAATTGTTCTGCTATAAATGGAGGAGCATTATATTGTGATGTATGTAACTCATCTCAGAGATTTGTTTGTGCAAAACAATGTAGTAGCAGTAATTCATGTCATTATTTTTATATAAGATCAAAAGATTCAATGATTTTTTATTATTTATCCGTCTCTGAATGCTCATTAAACATTAATAAACCACAATCATGCAGTACCTATATGGGAAAACAAGCTTTCGAATGTTCCAATATGTCCAAGAATCATGTTAGTTATACTTCTTCATTGTATTCTAATGGAGCTTCTTCTTTTATTTGTTCATTTTGTTGCTTTAGCAATAATATTGCAATGGAATATAATTGTATTTGTTTTGAATCCTCTACAGGAATAATGAACAATGCTAATTTTGTTAGGAATAATAGTCCATTTGGTTTTGGTACATTCATATTAAAAGAGCAATCCAATATAAATATTTCCAGTTCAGTTTGCTCTGAGAATTCAGGAACACTTGCCTTCTCTGATCCATCTTCGAATTTGTTTATATCAAATTGTTCCATTTCTCATGATTCATTGATATCAAATGGTACCATTATTATCATGAATATACAATCCACTTCTTTTGAAACATTAAGAATCACATTATTCATGACCCAATATTGTTATGCAGATATCCCATATGTTTTAGATTCCACTCCCCCAAGATCATATGATATTCAATGTTATAACTCATACACAAATAATTTAGTCAAAGGATCAAATGCCTTTGTCGTATTCTCAATATTGTTAAACTATTAAAAGATTAAGACAGTTTTTATGATTCACTCACTCGTTTTTTTCGCAAAACAAGATCATTCTAAATGTGTTCTCAACTTTACCATTCTTAGAAAACTTATCTATATCATCTTTGGTGAATTCTTCAACACTGAGAACGAAAGAAGAGTTAAGGCATAGAAAGCAAATTGGCTTCCCTTGTTTGGTTATTGAAAGCTGGAAATCACCAGAGTAATAAGGCATAATTCCAGTCAAATCAAAATCAAGAGATGTATCGGATGTATCCTTTTTCGGCTCCCCGTTCACTCCTTGTGTTTCAATATGCATCTCTTCACTGCACTTCATATTATCAATATTTATCACCAGACTTCTGGTGAAGTATTTCATTGGGAGATGCCTCAATAAAACTCTGGTCACTCGGCATGGAGTATTTTGAAATGGAACAGAAGGAGAGAATCCAAGGGCTAAATACTGCTGATAGTAAAAAACATACCTTTTCTGTGATGGAATTGTAACACCCTGATCATCATGAGCTCTTTGTTGGCCATAGTATTTAAGTGCATCTGATGCACGTGTGTATTGCTTCATATGTAAGAGTAGTGATGAAATCATTACCCCAGTTCTTCCTTTACCTGCTTTACAATGAACAACAACAATGTTTTCAGGATCTTTATTAAGCCATTCAGATGCCTCTATACAAAATTGCCGAATCAAATCAAATTCAGGGGGACTGTGATCATCAAATGGAAAACATGAAACTCTTGCATAAAAATTCGAGGAATCATATGATCTTTCGGAACATAAATTATAAACCCAATATTTTGACCCATGATGTGAATCTAAATAGTTGCGAACGTCAGAAAAATCGTTTCGATATAATGACTCAAGCCCAGAGGCTGGAAATCCCATGGCAATAATTCTCTCGCCAATATAGGCCATATCTAAGTCAAAATCGTCTGTCTGAAGTCGTTTCTTGTTTAAGGAAACAATGCCACGAACCCAGTTGAACATGGTCAAGAAAACACTGGGCAACCGTTTAACAATAGTTTATTGAATGAAAACCGATTCTAGGTTACTCATAACCTGTGTTTCGATCATTTTCTCTGATGGGAAGAACGTTGTAAATCGTTGGAACAATGGGAGATACACCTGTTTTATGCAAATAGGAGCACTTAGGGCTCGGTTAATCGTTGCCCTCGATTTCAGACTGTTTTTATACTGAACAAAAGCATCCTTGTCGATTTCTCCGAAGTCAAAGAAAAGGTCAGTGAGGAATGTATATCGTTTGATAAAGTGGGGTTGTTCCCTTGCAAGGTCAGAGGAGATGGATGTTTTAACAAGAAGTTTCATTACTTTAAGTTTTTGGGAAAAAACGGTAGTCCATTGATCAATGTTTGTGGTTTCATACATTATTTCAAAGTGCTTCGAAATGTGAGAAGAAAGGATTAGGGATATGAGAATCCTCCAAGCAGCGTCAACTTCATTCGATGAAAAGCTTTGCATTATGTTGTATTGAGGGTTCGATATTAAAGAAATCGCCGTTGAGCATAAATGTGTACCCGATACATTCTTATTTTCGAATATAAGTCCAAGAGGGAGATCAAGGTGTTCTGAGTAATTATTGAGATCGCAATTACTGCATAAAACCGAAATAATCATGCAGTACTTTTCAATAGGCGTGAAATTAGACCCTATATCTGCATCTGCTAATAATAGTGCCAAAAATTGGACAGAATCAACAGCAATTTTCATATTTGTAGCCCCAATAGATTGAGATAATTTATACATAAATGCGAAAAATGAACCATTTGATACACATAATGTTGATAAAACACCTATTTGTTTCATCAAAGTATAAATTGTTCCGAAGAAATATGGATCTTCATACTCCAAACTTGGAAAAGAGAGGCTAAACAATGAAGATAAAACCCATTGTGGTAACATAAATCTTTGGGGAAGTTCTGTTGAGTTTTGTTCATTCTCATCAAACGTTTCTTTCAGTACTTGATTCAAAGATTTGTGCTCAGTATTATTGAGACTCGTTCCCCTTTCCAAAGCAATCGATATAAATACAGAAAAACTCTCCAACATTTTGAGATCATCTTTTGAAAATCCTGGAAGAGACTTCTTCCATTGCATAACAAATACCCCTTGAAGTGTATTATCTCTACCTAAAAGAGGAACAGCAATAATTGAATTACTTGCAGAATATTGGTCATTTATGATAGTACTATTTCCGTTTGAGAGTGCTATACTTAAAATTCTTTTTCGGATTTCTTCAGTGTTTTCGTTTTCAATGATATTACCCTTTTTAGCTCCAACTAAAATCTTTTTCATTAAACCCTGTTTTCCAGACAAGCTTCCCTTCCTATCTCCATCACTAAGTCTAGCTTTCGAGTCGATATCTTCATCAATTGCATAAGGGGAAAGGGTTTTTGAAGAAGAATCATAAAGAAAAACGATGGCACACCCAGCACCAATAACTTTACGGCTATTGCTAATAATTGTACTAATTACCTGTTTGAATGCATTTGTTTGAGCTATTGAGTGAGATATCTCCAAAATGGTTTTAAGCTGCAGTGACATATCAATAGAGGCACGGTATAGACGCGCATTCTCTAAAGATATAGCACAGAAAACATTGAATACATTAATAATTTGTTCATCATCTTTATCAAAGGTTCCTCCAATTTTGTTAATCATTTCGGTAACACCAATAATGGTTCCTTCCTCATTTTTAATAGGAACACATAACAAATTATTTGTTTTGTATCCTGTTTCTTTGTCAGTCGATTTATTAAACTTATCATCTGCATAAGCATCTTTAATATTAAGAATTGTCCCAGTTTTTGCAGATTGCCCAACAATCCCACTCTCAATTGGAATCTCAATAGGATTTGCTAATCCTCCATGGAAAAAAGTTATAAGTTTTTCTCTATTCTCATTAAACATAAATAAAGAGCATCGATCAGCTTTCACCAATTCGCATGCCTTTGTTAAAATATTGGGAATTAAAACTCCAATTTCAAGCTGTCCTGAAAGAGTTTGTGCAACATCAAGCAGTGATTGTAATCTTTCTTGTGATTTCAAAGAATAATCTAGATTATCGAATCCTTTTTCTAAAAGTTCAGATGATCGCAATGCGGTGATAACAAATCGTGAGATCCTTGATAAGAGTTTCTCATCAATATCTGTGAAGAACGAGGGTCTTCTTTTTCCTCTTAACACAATAGCATATACTTTCTTTTCCTCAGACACAACAATGGGTAAAACAAGACAGCTTTGATCACCTGATAGATCAACATTAGGAGAGTAGGCCGAATGCATACTTGACGTGAGTACAGATACCATTGTACGGTTAGTTAAAGAAAACCCTGCAATTCCTCCATCAGACAATGGAACATCATGAGGTTTTCTATTATTAGAAATAAACTGCTTTAAATATTGATCATTCTCAGTATAGCACCAAAGTTCAGAATACTTACAATTAAAAAGTTTGCACAATTTCTTTGATGTTCCCAAAACAAATTCAGGGATTCTGGAAATTTCCGAAAGCTCAGCAAATGATTCATCAGTAATAATTGGTTGAAAAATCCAACGAGAATAAAGCTTAAACTTCTCTTGAAAGTAATCAACGAAACTTATATCTTCATCAGTAAAAATTGGTCCAGTTGAACTCCTTACAATCTGAATTATTGCCCTAATATGATTGCATTGATCAAACAATGGGAAAACAAGAAGCCGAGAATTGTTTTGACAAGTTTTAGAATCATAGTGCGCAAGATATGATGCATGATTTTCAGCAGCTTCAATGCTTAATGTCGATCGAGAAAAATGGCAATACCCAACTATCCCACTCCCATAAGGGATAGTAATCGAAAGAGATGGGCAATACAAACTACTTAAAGAAGGAACATCATGAAAGAAATAGACATTATCAGCATCAAAGTATGATATAAGACTACTCTCGGTGAGCATGTTTAAAGGTTTTTCGTGACTTCCAGCCGCTATAGAATCAAATAATTTCTCCCTTTCTATATGAGATGAATATCCATGATGCCAAATACCCGAATTTTGTGGAGTCACATGCTTGGATACTTTTTGTGATACATTTGGTGATGCAGATGTTGTGGTTAAAAAAGGACTCGTGTTAACAAGTTTAGCATTATTATCTTTCATATTCATTAAAGAACTATGTGCTTGCTCCCTATTCTTTTTTGCTGCTAGCTTCCGATTTAAAAATGGCGCAAATTGATCAATAGGCTCCGGCAAAGGATTAGAATCCTGAAAAACTGGTATGATTGGCTTTTTAAGCTGCGCATTAATACTATCATTGCCCTTTCTTTGATATGTTCGGGGAGAAAAAGACCTTCTTTTCATTCTAAATTTACTAACGATTAACCCGACGACAATCCACCCATCAAATCAACTGATCTGCTGCCAATTCAGGTGTACTGTGTCGATATCGTCAGTCATTTCAATGTTTGCTTTCATCATTCTATTTTCTAAGAGGTTTTGCTATAGACCCAGCTCATCATTCCCTCCATGCCCGTGTAATGATAGTATTTTAGTAAATAATTTTCAAGAAATTCGTGAACAGGTTAACCAAACTGTTGATACGATCTATATTGACGTTTCCAATGATTATTCATATCCTTTTGATGTTGATTTCCGCATAAAAGACAATCATAAAGTGTATATTTCTGGTAACACAGTTTCACATTTGAGAATCAATGTATTGCCATTTATCACAAACGTTCGAGGTTCGTTTTCTTTGAGTTACATCAATGTTGAGATTGATGGGGATATGTCAGAAGCTATTTTCGCAAATCTTTCTTTCAATAATGTGAAATTCGTAGGAACAGAAATTAGCAAAATAAACTCATACGAGGTTCATTCAGACTTCTCTTCACTATCAGGAATCGGAAAAGTATATTCATCGAAGATTTATTTTGATTCTAAAGTTCAAAATGATACACCAAAAAGGGGTTTCTCAGTGATTGTGAGCTCAAGCAGTACTGACAATGGTGTTTTTATTAATTCATATTTTTCTAATTGCAAGATTCATTATGACACGGACGATTGCTCGATTTTTTTCCCTTCAGCAAACAGTTTGATCAATATTGTGAGGACTAAACCTGATCAAGCATACCGTTTTGTGTATAATATAATGGGAGGCAAAGTTATCATTGCTAGTACAACCACCTTTGATGAGAGAGGGGCCAATTTCTTAGTTAATCTCTATAACAATGTCGATATTACCATTGACACAGAAGCGATAATGTGCTCTTTGGCTTTCATGGAGGATTCTAGGATTCAATTGTTTTCACAGATTAATAGTATAAGTCATAGAAAGATTTCCGTATTCCGAAATGCATCCCTTTATATTGAAAGTATGGCATCATCTATAAACGGGTCATTAGAACTTAATGGTGATTTTTCGATAACATCACTCAGACATGTTGTATTTTCAGGAGATTCACTGATTTTTAACAAAAAAACTGATTTATTATTGAATAACGTCAAGTTTGGAGTATTTCCGCAAATCGTGTCATCCGAACAAACAATGAATATCCCATCCATATCATCAGGACCGAAAGGATTGAATATCAAAGCAGAATTTCAATTTGAAAATGTGACATTGATTAATATTTCCAAATTTTCAAACCCAAACAATGAAAGAGTACGGATAAATATTGGACACAAGACAAAATCAAATGAATATGGTTTCGAATACAACAACTTTATAGGAACTGATATACCATTAATGTATGTAGATTCTTTGGATTGTAGCAAAGTTTCCATAGAAATTGATGAATCATGGGATCCATACGAGAATCCATACAAAATGTTCACAAAAGAAAGAATTATAATTGAGGCCATATGTAAAAAAAATTGTATTCATATGAGAATTCTTGAAAACCCAAAGAAAGTGTATCAAACAGTCTATTTTATATCAAAGCCTTCCTATTCTTTTACACTCAGCGACCCATTCATTACCTATGATAACTTTTCCGATTGGACGAAGGCAGTTTCTCCAAAAACAAGAGGATTACAGTTTATTCCGCATAGCCACATGAATTCTTCCTTCCCTTTGGATTTCAGCACAGCCCACGTTTTTGAGAATAAGATTGATTTATTTGTAAAAAGATCAGGATACTTGTATGCTGAATACACACCAATATTCTATCTCAATTTTTATGATGGTCTCAATGAGACTATTAAAAGCTTCTCATTCAAACATGGAAAGCTATTTAATGTTAAAGAGGGTATGGTTTCATTGAATCTTGATACTGTTGTATTAAATAATTCTGCAGAAGTTAACAAGAATAATCAACTTGATGTAACTAAAGTACGGAACTTATTTGTCGAACCTTCATCTTATTCAATGGTTTTGACCAACCAAGAGAGTTATATTACTCTTTTGTTTTCTTCAACTGATTTCTATTTCAAAAATAATGGTATGAACACCGGATACAGTGTTATTCCATATTCTCAAAACACAATTATACAAAGTGATTCTAGGATCTGTTTTAATACATTTAGTTCAGATTATGTTGCGTCATCACCATATTTGCTTAAGTTTTATAGTAGATATCCCTCCATCAACTTTGATCAATCATGGAATAGTGACTCTGAGAATTTATTATTCATTTTAGATCCAACAATTGATCAATTCTATTTAAGATCGGATTCACAATTTGTTCCATTTAAAGTGATTTCTTCTGTTAAGCTCAACTTTGATTCTATTCGAGGACAATATATTCGGCTTGCCAGACAAGATATGTTTAAGGGATCAACATTTATTTGTGTAACCAGCGAATCTTCAGTTTATTATCGTGATTTTCATATCCCATATATACCACTTCACAAAATTGATGGAACAGATTCCAAAATAGAATCTCTCCCATATTCCATTAGTTTTGGTGTTATTGAAGTCATGGCTTTGGTGTCAACAATTAATGTATATACAATTAATGATTCTCTAATTTTTGATCACATATTTGGATGTGATCTTTATTGCCCTTTTAATTTCAATAGAGCTGATATTATTATCAAAATGACACTATCAGATGATATTACATCTATCAACATCCTCCAAAACAAGCAATATTCATCTTCTCCAAACTCTATACAGATTTTTATTGATGAAAAGGCAACAATAACAAAAACAAAATTTGAAAAGAGCATATTATATGATCCTCTTTCTCTTTTGTATTTAAGATCGTTTACAAATCAAATCACTATTAACACTACTAAGATTAATGTTAATAACTCTCTTGTTTTTCTTTCTTTGAGAATAACAAATAAGGGGATATTATTGATTGGAACCCCATCTGAAACACCTGTTCCTTCTCCTTTTCCATCCCTTAACCCAACACCAAAAAGAACACCATCATTTTCTCTTTTACCAACACAAACAGTTGCTCCATCAGAGAATAGCCAAAACAATACACCAAGCCTCCCAACAATCATAGGTTTCTCCATTTTTGTGATTCTCATAATCATATTACTGTTTTATCTTTTTTCAAGGAAGAACGCTTCCATTAATAACGAGCAATTAATACCCAATTATGCATTATAGAATAGTAAACTCAACAAATTAGGATAATTTCTTTTTTTGGTAATTGAGGGAGGCAGCTAGAAGGGAACAAAAACATGGGGATTTTCAAAGCTTTTAATAGTTTGTAAAAAACAAAGAAGAATATATAGAGCCAAGAAAGTGGAAATCATATCCCATGATAAATAGAATCAACAAATGACAGTTAATAATTACATTAATTTCATTAAACCGAAGATATCATTAACATTATTTATGATTATGTCATTGTACTTTGCTCAAATTCTTTACCTTGAATACTAATTATAATGTATTTCATGTTGTGAAACAAGAAAAACTCTAATGTTCGATGAAATTATAATTCGAGATTGCATTGACTCCCTCATAAAACGAACTCAATGCGAATGAGTTCATTTGATTCCTAATATCCTGATTAATGTTTGGAGGCGTGTTGATTAAATTGATGCTAATTCTGATCCTTGGGTTAACTCTAACTATTGATTCAATTATACTTTGCATTGATGAAACATAAAGGGAAAGAAAGCTAGAAACCGTATCAATTCCTTGGGTTTTGTGTATGCTTGGCAAAACTCTTATGAGATCATCTGATCCAATTGATAAAATCAAATGTTCATAAAGACAAATGTTTTCTATTGATTCATAAAAATAAGCTGAAGATATTGAGCTCCTTTTATATATCTCAATTGCAGAGAGTCCATTTAATGGATGGGGAACAACATATCCAATATCTCCAATTTGTCTATATGCAAGTTCAAAGGTACTTCTATCACCGATAGCGATTGTAGTAATTTTTTTCGTTGAATCAATTTCGATTTCACATACAGAGCTAATCGCACGATCAAATTCAATAAATTCTTCAATGTTCTTATGATAGTCTTTTGAATACAATCTCATGGGAATGACTAAACCAGAAAATAGCTTAAATTCATTAATATAGCCGCTCATATAGAGAAATAGTCCAATTGTATATACCATTGCATATAAATCTGGATTGTCATCTAAAACATTTTCTTTTTCATCAGAAATATCATTTCTTGGAATATCAGATGATGAAAAGCTTTTGACTTCAAATATAATATTAGAAAGGGCAGCTATTGAGACATTTCTTATGCTTTGTTTGACATTATCATTAAGGAATCGCTCTATCAATGGAAACAAAATATGAAAATGGCGCTGATATAAAAGAATAGTAAACAAAACTCGGTTCATACAGTAGTCATGATTGTCAAATTGTGAAGCAGCTGTTAAAAGCCGAACCGCATTTTGTGGCTGCCTATTTTCAATAAAGCACCCTGCAAGCCTGCTTATTAATCCAGAATGTAGTTTCGACCCAATTACTTTGGATAGCAACGAATGTAAAAGATCAGGGAATACATGTAAAACGAAAGGTATCATTTCCAATGATGATGTATTCAGTATCATTGATTCAAAATCCAGTGATTTATCCTGTAGTTTCTCTAAAATCTCAACAAATACAACCATTTTTGGGTAGTTGAACCCTATGTACTTAAAGCTAGGTTCTTTTTCTGATCTAACAGGGGACTCAAGAAATGATGTTCTTTTCCAAAAATGATCATTGGACAAAAAATCGGACTGATCATAGTTGTGAAACAGCCTGTAAGCAGATTCATATTGATTGGTACTAACATAGAAATCAAGCAACAATGGAGCTCCAATATACCCCAACGAAACCAGAACTTTCTCTGCAAGATAGTAGTCCCCTTCTTTCGCAAGATTCACAGCTGTATTGATAAGTTCTTCTTCATTATCTATTGTTATTGCAGTTGCAATTGATTCTTCAAAGTCACCCATTCTAATAATCACTTCAAAACCTTCTCCTGGATACTCATCATCCGCATTTGAAACTTCTAACATAAAATCATCATTTTTTGTGACAAGAAAAATGGTTGAATCCTTCGGGCTATAGTTCTGATTAAACTGTCTATTATAATGGTTGAGACTTATTGAGACAATATGAGATAATCTAACATTATCCTCAGAGTTCGCTTGTAGAAGAAGAGACCAACTAGATTTAGCCTCAATATGAACAAAAATCTCAAAGTTTCCCATAAAAAAAGTGAAATTTAGGGGAAGCTTTACTGGGAAAGCAAGAGTCCAACTTGATACTCGGGCTTGATAGCCTTGATATCAGCAGTAACCTTTGGAACGTTAGCGCCGATGAGGAGACGAGCACCTGCATAGATTTCGCGTTCGCATGTTGCTGAGATTTGACCATTGGACTTAGCAAGAATCTTTGTCTTCATTGCCTTGCAGATAATCTCTGTTCCGATGGTGGATGTTGGTTCCCACTTTCCATCTTTCTCTGTAACTGTAGCTAAGCAAGAAACAGTACCCTTAACTGCGGCAAGCTGGAATGGAGCACATGTCCTGGCTTCGAATTTCTTACCACCAAGAACTTGACCAATGAAGCTCATTTTCACATTCTTGACGCAAGCCATTGCGAAGAGCTTAACTTCTTTAACAGCCTTTTGATGAATCATTGCTGTAGCACCAACATTAGCAACGTTAAGATTGGTGAATAATCCACAGCGAAGTTCCTTCTTGTCTGTGCAGTAACAAAACCTTAGGCCAAGGTTCTTATAGTCAAAACGAAGTTTGCCATGAAGAGGATAGCATTCTTCAGATTTTCCAAGATAGTTAATGGTGCTTGAAACTTTGAAGCCCTTGAAAGCAACTGATGGTTCAAACTTGCCAGTAACCTGATTTTTCTCGGAATTGTAAGTAAATTCTCCAGATGTTCCGCACTTCTGGCATGATTTGGCAATTGAGAAGTCAAAGTTACCATTCTTAAGTGGGTAAATGGAAAGCTTGGCACCGTGAGCAGAGAGATCAGGGAGAAGCTTGATATCAAAACTCTTTCCAGATGGTGGAACAATGCATTCTACTGTTCCTGGTGGCATCTTGAATTTCCCATTCATTGATGGCTGTTGGAGTTGGTCATCGGTGTTTAAAACTAACTCCATTGTAGAGTCCTTATATGAAACAGAAAATCCCTTCTTAATTGGAAGAGAAAGTTGGCCTTTACCAATTTCTTCAAAAGCAACTGGCTCCATTGCAAATGTCAAAACCATCGGCCACTCGTTTCAGAACTCAGATCAGCAAATTGAGAACCGGTGAGGTCAATTGTTTGATGGGTTTATTTAATCGATAGGAATTGAATAGATGTAAAGATAAATCTGGATTTCGGTTATTTTACAAGGAATGCTCCTTCTTGTTCTGATATGCAAGTACCTACCTGAGGAGTATGAAGTCTTCCCTGTTTATTCTGGAGTTGGCGTTGCCGATATATCTCCAGACGATGATCCTATTCAGAATTCGAAGAATGCTTATGTTAGCTACTATTCTGGAGATGATCATTGGAACCACTTTCTTCTTAACTCGATTATGATAGGGTACAGTTTGATGGTTACCAGTCCTGAGTATGACCGTGTTCTTTTAATGCCAAGTGGATTGACTATTCCTAGTGAGTATATGGATAAGATCATGAAAGTATGGACTCACGTGATCAGGCGCCCATATATGAAATGGAAATGCGACACTAGCGAAAATGATCCATCAGATGTTCATCACTGGTTCAAACTTCAGGTTTTTTCACTCCTTCAGTATCATAAGCTTGTTCTTATTGGGCCGCTTTCCATTGTTGCCCAAAATCCATCAGCTGCATTCGGATTTTTATCACCTTCAGCACCACCAGACTATCAAGCATGGGGAATGTCTCATGTGGGAACTGTTCGAAACCACAATTTCATGGTCATCCAACCAACATTGCTCTCTTCTGTTAATTTTACTAGCGTTGGATGTAAATGGATATCGAGTCCTCATTCCATCCAGAATAATATTGTCTCACAATACAAGGATATATCCAAAATTGGATCATATGATAATGGGCTTTTCGAAGAGATTTTCTATGGTAACATTGATACTCTCCCATATTGGTGGCAATACGAAGTGATATCTGACGGTTTTAGAAATGAAAGGGCGCCCCAAAACTCCACAGATCCTCGAATTGTTACATACCGTTATGCTATAGATTCTCGTCCATGGTCGTCATCTGGAGAAGTCAAAAAGAGCATACTTTCTCAAGCATATTGTTATTGTGTTATCAAAATGTTTGAGTTTTTTGGAGAAAATATTGACTTACAAAGATATCAATTGAGTCAACCATCTAATGAATATGCGAAATTCTTATATTTAGGATGGAATGAGCCTTTCTCAGTTGACAGCTATAAGGTTTTTGAGTTTTATGATGAGTTTGCTGAAGTTGGTGGAATGAGAGAAATTATGAGATGCATCTCTCTAGCTATTGGGGCGATAACAATCATCTTGTTTGCTGTAGCTGATGCTCCTGAGTCTTCAAGAGATAGGAAAACAACAGAGTTAATAGAGTAAGATAACCAAAATGTGTTATTTCACTTAGATTTTGGTTCACTTGTTGTTAGCCATTGCTATATTAGCCATTCAGGAACTGTATTCACTGGTTTATTCATCAATACTGATAATAATACAAATTCACTAATAGGAACATATCCAATTTCATTTTATAATACACATGTTTGTGACTATTCATCAAATGATGGCCCTAATCAATCACCTATTGAGACAGTCGTTGAGACCCCCATTTATACACCAGATATCAGTCCAATTGAGACACCAATGATGACTCTTGATGAAACAGCAATCGAGACACCAATTCAAAGTCCAGATGAGAGTCCCATTGAGACAGTTGTTGAGACACCAATCAATACACCAGATATCAGTCCAATTGAGACACCACAATCATCTTTCACATTTAATCCAACTATTATTGAGTCCCCAGATCAAACATCAGTCGAATCCCTCAATCAAAACAATGCACTAATTGTGATCATTGGATCAATGGCAATTATTGGTGTTCTTTTTGGTATTGTTTTCATGTTCAGTTTCTACAAATTTGATTCTCCATCATTTTCAGGCAATTCACATTCAGATGAGAATAAAAATGAAGGAAAACTGTCAACCAGTGCCGTCTAGTGTGATATAAATATCCAATTTATGGTAGTTTTTTTATAAGTTTCCTTGGCAACAGATAATAATGGACTACAAACAAAATTTGCTTTTTAGGGATCATAATATTGTTCCTTGCAGATTAGGATATATTGAAGAAATAGAACAAGAGTTTTTTCAGGAAATATCCGAGTTGTTTGACCAAATTGCCAAATCGAATACTCTAACCATTGACCAAATATGTAAATTCGTTAAAATATTAGAAAAAAAGTTGAACTTTATTAGTATCTACAAGATTGACTGTGATAGATTAATTGGTTCAATGATTATGAATGGTATTGTAGAAAAAATAATCAATAGTCTTAGCGTGAAACATATTTCTCAGTTTGAAAATGTTCTAAGGCTTATTTCACTTTTATTTCAGATTACTTCCAAATTCATCAATATTTTTAGCAATTATTCCAAAGAATTATTTGATTGTCTCGGAATATCTGATTTTAGTGATTTTTTGTGCTTGAAGATCGTTATTAATATATATAACCAGTCTATTTCAATCAATGATGAAGAATTGTTCACTCTATGCTTATTAAATTCCAAAAATGAAGAACTAATTACTGAATATTTAATAGTCATCGGATGTCCAAATGTTATAATCGCCGAAAAATACATTTTAGTGTCAGAATCATTTAGTTCTTCATCAATTGTTCGCTGTGGGAATACAATAATATCTATTGCCCATAGTTATTCATCAGTTAATCATTCATTGTTTAACTCAAATATTTTTCATGTGATTATAACCCTGCCCCTCTCACAGTATTCTTTGCTTGTATTTGAGTTTTCGATGTGTTTTTCAAATGATTCTATGTTTCGTCAGTCTATTAATCATTTTTTAGCATTTGAAAGATTAATGTACATGGCCGAAAGTACAAATGATGAAGAAGTTGAGTTATTTTTAAGTTTTCTCACAGTTTTCTTTGACGAGTATCAGAATGATATTGAAAATAGCGAAGAACTTATAGTATTAGCGATTTCTTCATTATCAGATAGCACAATTAAGCTAAAAGAATCTGCAGTTTTATTCATCAGAAGACTATTTGAGATAATATATCCGAATGAAATGATGTTACATATTATCATTGATAGCAGTGATATTCTTGAAGAATCATTTGATTCGACAACACAAAAAGCTTACCTGGATATTGTTGAAAAACTCATATCAATCTTTGGGATTCGAGAAGATTTCGTACAGTTATTAGATGCAATTGAGATATTGTTTCTTAATAGCCCAAATAGTAGTATTAATGAAAAATGCAAATCTATATTCCAAAGTTTGAATTTTACTCCTTCTCTTCGGCAGACTTCTTAATTGTTTCCTCATATCTCTTCATTAATGTCTCAACCTCTGTTGTTGTAAGAATCCTAACCTTAGGACCATACTCTTCTCTGAATTGAAGAACCGAGAATTCTAACTTGTCAGCGCTTAAGCTAGTGGAATCAAGAGTCTTGCACAGGACTTTAACAGTGAGATCCATGGCTTCTGTTGCAGTCATTCCATCCTTATACTGTGACTTAAGAATTGATTGAGCAGTTTGGTTATTTTCACCAATAGCTGTTGCCTTCCAACCACCAAAATTACCTGAAGGATCTGTTAAATAAAGCTGGCAGCCTTTGTGGTGATCATAACCTGCTATTAAGAAAGAAACACCATATGGACGAAGACCACCATACTGAGTGTAGCTATGCTTTTGATCACAAACAAGTCTGACTAATTGTTCAACAGGCATTGGTTCTCCATATGTCATTAAGTGCTTTTGTGCAGCAGTCCTCATAAAATCGACAAGAGTGTTGGCATCAGCAGTGCTACCAGCTAATGCTGTGACTATATGAGAATCAATCTTAGCCATTTTTTCAGGGAATAAATATTCAACTAAACGGCCAGTGTTTTTCTTTTCAGCGGCTAAAACAACACCATTTTGGAATTGCACTCCAATAGCAGTTCCTGCTTGGTTGATCGATTGAATCGCATACTCAACCTGAAGAATACGTCCATCAGGAGAAAATGTAGTGGTTCCTGCATCATATCTATATGCCATTATAAATTAATGGTTCGAACAGACTAATTCAATTTTTTGCTGAGACAATCAACTGTTACAGAGAATCGATTTTTTAGCTTTTCTAAAAGGAATAGTAATTGCTCTATTGGATTTTAGTTTTTTCTTCTTTTCATATTTATAAAAAAGTTATATATTAAAAATGTCATACAAATGTATAAACATTCAATATTTATTGGCAACCCAAAAAAATGAGGGATAAAGAACATCTTTTTCTTATTGAAGGGTTGAATGACTCAAATTGCCTGGATCAGGTTATAAACACTAATAGGTTGATTAAAAACAAGAAATGCGTATTTTTCAATGAGATTGATTCATTTTTTGTTGGGAGATCAAGTATTCCAAAGGAAATAAAAAAGACTTTGTGCAGAGCGAGAATACCGATAAAGCTTGATAATATTGATACATTTGGTGGCTATGATTTTAGATTAAGCAATGTTCCTGAAGTTGAGAGTCAGAAATGTGATGAAGAATCTCTTAAAGAATTCTATTTCATTTTAATGGGGGAAAAATGCAATTTTGGCGATGAAAAGTCTAGAACCAGGTTTCAGAAGTTTAAAAACGTCTGTATTGGAATGTCTCTAAATGAAGTGTTCCGGTTTTCTGTTCAACTGTCCCAATTAATAGAAGAAGATGCATCTAATCGGGATATAATGATTAAACTATTCTACAATTTAAAGAGTGGTGTATCATTAGGAGTAATGCTGGATTTTTTGGTTTCAATCAGAACCCAAAGACCAAACTTTGCCAGAACAAAGAAGTATCAAACAAAAGAATCCCTATCTAAGAGAGATCATTATCGTCAGTATTTATCTTATATTTGCCCCGAATTAGAAAGACATCAGGATATTCAATGCAAATCTGATAATCAATTTCCTAAATTGAGTCCCAAAGCACTTAGTCTTCAGGCCAAGAAAACAAAATCATATGTTGAATCACTAAGCAATCTTCAAGACAACCCATTCACCGCATTTTTGTTTAATTCTAAATTTGTATCAATACCTATTGGAGGTGAGAGTATAGGTGGAAGCCTGAGTGAGGTTGACATTACCGGAATTGAAGACTACTTCTATAGAACTTCTCATGTACCTGATAACGAAGTGATTCTAGAAAGAATTGAAAAATCTATTGCATATATCAATCACAGGTTACCTGAGTGGTGTACAATTCCGAAATACATTGATTATTCATTGAAAACTATATATACAAATTATTATGATCAAATTCAGCCACACCATAGAATATACAGTTCTCTATTCCATTCTGTTTTTCTTAATTCTATTCAAAACGTTTATAACAGGTTTGCTGTAGGAAAAACGAAATGGAAAGCAACACTTGAATATGACAATTGTTTATTTTTTTCTTCATGTCTGCATCTCAAGAGTATATTACCTATGACACCAATAAGCATTCAAGATGTTACATCTTTTCGATCATTTATATCTGCCATTTATTCCTCATTAAGTCTTAATCCCAAGTTAATAGATAAGTTTTTTGCAATGCTCTCAATTGCTAATGAGATCCCAATTTATTTGCCAAAAATATTTTGTTCTGCAATTCAAATGATTCCATCGCTATTCACCCAAGCTACAGAATATGAAAAATGGTTTTTCTTATCCAAGGGGAAATCATTCATATTTTCATCTTGCATTGATGCTCTTTTTGAAGAGATGACAGCTAAGAATATCAATAGTTCAAATGAAAGAAATTATTTGTATTCTGATGCTTCATGGGTCTTTAAAGCCTTGTTATTGAGCTTCAAAAAGAAAAAGAAGCAGAAGAACGGTGATAATAATCAAAACATTCTTTTTTCTTCTGTATCCGGGCTCATAATGGTCACATATATCGAAAGGTTTTTATCTGTAATTGAAATGATATTTAACAGAGCCGACTATTCTGGACTAATAAATCATTATTTGAAACACAGGGAGCCAATTTCCATTTCCACTATGGGGTTATTCGTTCCAATGCAACCATTATATCAGTTGCACCTTATTAATGGTGTTTATGAGTATCACCAAGTTAACAGCCCAATGCTGAATGTACTTCCTTTCGCTTTCCAAATCCCAAAAACTGTTCAATAAAAAATTAGAGTTATTATTATTTAGAAAACTAGTCGGTATGTGACATATTTGCCTGCAGTCTGAGAATCACGTGTAATACGAATCAATTGCCCAGGAGATGCACCGAAATACCTACAAACAGGGTCTGCTCTGGGAATCCTGGGGAGTTGAGTATCGTTCACATTGTACTGCTGAAGAACTTGTCCTTTTTCTTCATCAGACAAAATCTCATGTTTTGGAACAAGCTCGTGCTCAGTTACATTAATGATAACTTCATCATAATCGAAGTAATCGATAACTAAACCAGACGATTTGATCTTTTCAATAGCTCTTGCGGCAATTGGTGTCAAAATTCCTGGTCTAGCAACTAAAACCATATGTGTTACATTAGTATCATGCATTTTTTGGGTTAACATTGCTAAAGTCTTTGTATCTACTCTATCGATTGGATCAAAACATACAAGAATCCTATCACCATTCTTGTTTCGGTAAACTTTCGTTAAAGAAGTTGGAGAAAACGAAGATCCGCAATTTGCTCGAAATTGTTCGATTGTCGCTTCAAGAGCTTTTTGGTCAACTTCATAACCACGATCACGCATCATTTGAAGGATCGTTTTATTCATGCGGAAAAACATAACATCTTCTTGCATGGAAGACCAAAACTAATATTCTGTTATTTACATCAGGCCGTAAACCAGGACATGTGATTTAAAAATAAATGGGGAAAAAACTTGAGAAGATTGTTGATATTAAATATGAGGGAGAAGTCGCATTTTTTCGATTGAGATGGAAAAACAAGGATGAAAGTGAGGATTTATGGCTTCCTGAAGAGGAAATGGTAGGCTATAGAAAAGAGATAAATAGCTTTTTGAGGAAATTGGAAAAAAGGATGATTCAAGAGTCAATAAATGCTGATAGCAAGGTAAAAGATATTGAAGAGCCTAAACCTTTGATTGAAAGTCAGGATATTAAGAAACAAGAAGAAATCGTTTTTGAAGCAACTCCTGTTTCCCAAATTTTTTACGAAAATGAGCTAAAACAATATGAAAATGAAGATATTCCGGAAATAAGCACTGAAGTATTACCAGAACCAGAAATTGAGATTCCAAAACAATCATCAATAGAGAATGGTTTTACTGTCTCTTTCTTGAGGAAAGATACCTGGGAAAAACCTCATCCAAGTAAGGTTAAGCGTCCTGTAAAAAGTTCTCAAATGGGAGTGCTCTACCCTGGACACTCAGGCTTCATTATTAAACAGATTATCGGGCTTGATATAATAGGTAATGAGATAATGGTTGAATTTGAAATTCCTGATAAAATTGGATCAACTATGATGAATATTAACCATTTTAGGTATTTATGCCCAAATGAGTTAATTGATTATTTGCTAAATGATACAATATTGAACAAAAACTAATTAAAAATGTTAACAAAGATTGATGATTATTTTTATTGTTTTATTGTATGAAGGATCTCATCCAATATTGAATAAATCGATAGTAGACAATCATTTAGCATTTTTCGACAATGTCTAGGTTTAATATCCTCTCCATCTTTGTTAGTAATACTATTTATTTGATCTATCAGAATATCAACACAATAGATACCTTTTTGTTGTTCAAATTGTTGAGGATAATTCCGAATCAGACCAATTATTTTGCGTAAATCAATTGGTTCTTGGTCTTTTGTCTTTTCAAGAAAAAGGTCTAATAAATAGGTCAAATCATTATCACTATGATGTTCCATTTTTTGGAATATAAGTAAATTTTGGAAAAAATTATGAATCAAATCATATTCTCCTTGATAGTCTCTCAAATCTTTTGATTTCAAATATTCTTGTATTCTATTAAGTTTCTCACGGTAATTCAAAGAAAATATTTGTTGAATTGGTTCTTTTTGTAACTTATTAATATTTGCTAGAATTCCAAAAACTCTGATGTAAAAACCAAAATGATCTTCGTTTTCTTTCTTTGTTTCCAAGTATACAACAGATTCATAATTAATCTTTTGTACTTCTAAGGAACCACTAAATACATAGACTTTTGTTCCATTTTTTGCTTGATCTTTTAAAGAAATGAGATAAGCAATATCACTTTCTTCTTGAGATAAGTTTAGACCGACAACATAAACATCTCTGTCAACAAAAATTCTGGGCCATGATTTTTCTTGAGGTAAATCCCCAAAATTCTGTTGTAAGTGTGTTGTTCTATGATTATAACTGTCTTTTCCAAAAATTACAGATTTGGGTTGATAAAAATCACCATGAATATGCCATAATTTGGGATTGCTATCTTCATTTTCTGCATAATATTCCCTATATAAGTTCCTTGTCTCACGATTTGTTGGGCAATAACTAAAGCATCTCATTTTAGGATTAATGCAAAACTGAATTGCATGATCATAGTTGGTTGTGAGAATGTGGTCAAAATCTAGAGAATTTAACACTTCTCCAAACAAAAACCGAAAACATAGCATAATTTGAATGTTGGGCCTAACAATATTAATCAAATCATTATAAATGATTTCTTTGGCTATTACGGAATTGTCACAGGTTTTAATATTTTTAATAGCATTATCAATTGATTGTTGGTAACTCAAATGTTGATCAAGAGAATTCAAAATTCCTTGATTATCATATAATATTTCAATTGTCTCAGAGGCACTTTTCCCAGAAAAACATCTTAGAAGCCCATTTCCTAGGAGAAGAATTGGTTTCTTGCGTTGATTCATATAATGGACCACTGTATTCAAAAAAATGATAAAATTATTCCTAAAATTTGGTTTAAAAGGCCAGTTGGCAATTTTTAGTATTTATATTGATTCTTTCGAAAAAATGTTCTCGATATGTTTTTCTATAAAGGGATTTTTTTCGATATAAAGCGCCATAAATTGGCATGTCAACAGTGCCCAAAACTCAATTGCGTTATTTTTTAGGGACTTAAGTGGAGAACAGTTTTCTTAAAAAAGACACAAAAAACAACATAAACCTACCACTTTTTTTTAACAAAGAGGAAAAACAAAAGGGGAAAAGAATTCTTTCCATTAAAGCTATATTTTGGGGTCTTTTCTATGAGGACTATTCGTATTAGGTGACTGATTCTTAAACTATTACTAAATCATTAATGAAAGAAACAAAATGATGGTATTTATCCTTGATTATTGGATTCAAAAAAATAAAAATTTATAAAATGTTTGTTAGAATTTTATGGTGAACCGGGAGAACAATCCAAAAATCTTTCGAGATAGCAGAAATTTGTCCCCCATTTTTACAGAACGGTCCCCCAATTGGCATCCCTAGCCTAAAACCAATACTTGATGTTTAGGTTTGATTGATCAATTAATAATTCGTTTTTACTATGTTTTTATTCGAATAGGGTACTTTTTTAATTTACTCTTGTAAAAGTTATTACTTATGAAAGTGGTTTTTATAGATCAAATTATGGGCCATGATATTTCTTGAGGTAAATCTGGAAAACTCTTGCTTAAGCGTGTTTCTCTATGTTTATAACCGTCTTTTCCAAAAATTACCGATTTGGTTTGATAAAAATCACCATGAATATTCTTTAATTTGGGATTGCTATCTTCATTTTCTGCATAATATTCTCGATATAAGTTCTTTGTCTCACGATTTGTTGGACAATAACTTAATACTCGTAGATTTGGCAGCTTTTGCTCCTCCAAAACATCTCAGAAGCCCATTTCCTATGAGAAGAATTGGCTTTTTTTCATAATTCATTTAATTGGCCACTGTTTTCAAAAAATAAAACATATTTATAACAAAAATTTCGGGAAGAGAACAAATTGGCATTTTTATATAAATGTTGGCAGTTTGGAAAATGATCTCGATATGTTATCAATAAGGCCATTTTTTGTATTTATTCTCTAAATCTTTATTTAAAGAGCCTGATACCATCAACAAAGTTTAGGGTTGATATATCAATTTAATTTTCGTTTTTAGATACTATTGTTGAAAAATATTAAGATCATTTTTATCAAATTAAGGAGATTGCCAAGGCTCATAGAAAAAATATTTGATCAAAAAGATAAATTGACTTCAAAACTCATCAATAAAATACAGCAAAGCCATAAACCATCAAACAGTTTAAATAAAAATGTTTCTGGATTAAGCTTTTTGGAATATTATCCGAAATGAGATGACGTATTAGCTATTTAACAGAGATTGCCTCACACCCCAATAAGAAATATTATTGGGTTCTCAACATTATAAATTTATACATATGTTTTTTGTTAACATATATACAATAGAGGCCATCAGAATCAAAACACCCCATTATGAAGTTAATATCCTACACCAAAATAATAACATTATTATATATGTGATCTATTTTTTAAATCTCAGCCAAAATCATTTTGCAAACGTTTTTCAAGTTTCAGAATATCTAGGAGATTTGATGCTGTTTTTCTATAAAAATATAAAAATGCAAGAAGAGTAATGAATAAGACAAAAATAATTGAATAAACAATCCAAGACATGCCAGATTTCGTTGAAGAATCTTGTGATTGTGTTGGAAACTTACAAACAAGGGAACTTTTGTATTCAATACTATATGTTTGTGTTTTCATGAATGAATTATTGGTTTCTGTTGATACTTCTGTTTCAAAAGAATATGAAGCCGAGGAATGATCTATGAATGAATGTGACACTTCAAGAAAACCACCAACAACACAGAAT
>Ga0209639_1000301_pt1 | contig 75269 bp, 50 predicted proteins | sample EPASupsiteHSE605_FD_187268 | JGI IMG/M metagenome (GOLD analysis project Ga0209639, IMG submission 187268) | Bioremediated contaminated groundwater from EPA Superfund site, New Mexico - Sample HSE6-05 (SPAdes) (version 2) | ecosystem: Environmental > Aquatic > Deep subsurface > Groundwater >... | reverse complement strand
TCATTTTGAAATCGTTGAGTGTCTTATAAGTCATGGAGCGGATATTAATTCAATGAATATCAAAAACAACACTGCTCTTCATTTATCTTCTCAATATGGCCATTCTCGTATTGTCAAATGTCTCATATATTATGGAGCTAATATTAATACCACAAATTCCAATAGAGATACTCCCCTACATTTATCTTCTCAAAATGGTCATTTTGAAATTGTTGAATATCTTGTTAATCATGATGCCAAGGTTAATGAAGTAAATATCAAAAACAACACTGCTCTTCATTTATCTTCTCAATATGGCCATTCTCGTATTGTCAAATGTCTCATATATTATGGAGCTAATATTAATACCACAAATTCCAATAGAGATACTCCCCTACATTTATCTTCTCAAAATGGTCATTTTGAAATTGTTGAATATCTTGTTAATCATGGTGCCAAGGTTAATGAAGTAAATATCAATGATGATACTCCTCTTCATTTATCTTCTCAAAATGGTCATTTTGAAATTGTTGAATATCTTGTTAATCATGGTGCCAAGGTTAAAGAAGTTAATATCAATAATGATACTCCCCTACATTTATCTTCTCTAAATGGTCATTTTGAAATTGTTGAATATCTTGTTAATCATGGTGCCAAGGTTAAAGAAGTAAATATCAATAATGATACTCCCCTACATTTATCTTCTCTAAATGGTCATTCTCGTATTGTTGAGTTTCTTATTTTAAATGGATATGGTATTAATGATATGAATACTAATTCTGTTTCAATGTCTCAGAATAGGTCGGAAGAGAAACAATCTTTGGGAAGGGGAGCTACTTCAAAGGTTTCTTTGGTTATTGAAGTAAATGGTAAATACATAACACAGAAACAATCCATAGAAGAAGTTTATAACACAATTATTCAAAATGAATTTGTTCTTTTGTCCATGTTCAAAAAGCCATACATCCGAAGAGTTTTTAATTTTCAAAATACTGAGGAGAAATATTCTTTTGATATGGATTATTACGAGGGCACGCTGTTAAAAAAAATGGGTGAACTTACTAGATATGAAAAATTTGTTGTGATCTATGGGGTTTCTAAAACAGTTGAAACATTATTGTCTCAGAATCTTATTCATCGAGATATCAAACCAAGCAATATCATGCTTAATACCAAGAACTATCCAGTTCTTAGTGATTTTGGTGTTCATCGAAAAAATGATAATACTATCAATTCAGGAAAAGGAACACCAATCTACATCTATCCTATTTTTATTGATCGAGAGAACAAAGTCAATCAATTCATGGATGTTTATTCTATTGGAGTCCTTATTTGTGAATTGTTTTTTGGGTTGCCTCATGAAATCAGAACAGCCAAGCTTGGAGCTATCACAAAAGAAAGGTATGAACGAAGATTTTCTCCTAAAATCATTGAAGCAATCAATGATCCAAATGATCGTTTTGGTGATCTTCTGAAGAGATGCATCAGTATTGATAATCCCATAACAATTCAACAATTGATTCAATATCTGGATGATATCTTTGTCAAAGAATTTCTTCAAGAATCTGAGAAATTTTCAGAATTTCTAAAATGGCTCAAACAGGATTCATATGATACATTTCTACCTCATGAATGCAATACAAACATCAAAGAAGATACAAATGTAACACTCGATTCCGAATACATTCCGGATCCACAATCCATTGGTTTGAAGGATATTCCAATTTCTTATGATTCTATTGAATAAATAGTTAATTGTTTAGTTGACGAAATCCTCATCAGTTTTCAAAGGTTCTTGAGGAGAAGAACTTAAACTCTTGATTTGAGGTGCCAATTCTTCAGACATCTCTTGGTTTCCATGTTCTGTGAATATCTGGTAAGCACTCATCACATATCGATTATAAACAGAATCATTATTCCCTTTCTTCGCTACTTTGGATGCATCTAAATATATCTGAGCAATAATTTCATCACTCTTACCACATGAAGCTTCCAGATAGGCATTGATTGCACTTTCATATCTCATGAGAGAATCTTTGTAGAAACACTTCAAAGACAACAATCTGGCTGCTAGAAAATCTCGTTTAAATCTGATCTCAGGGTCTGAAATTGTCTCACTAAGATGCGGTCCTATCGATTCATCGGCTTGAGATTTGTTGTTCTGCATAATATGAGCTTCAGATATTTCTACAGCTAAAAGAACCTTCTCGTTTTCTGTTATTTGAAATCCAGAACTTTCTAATAAAGACTTAGCTTTTTGGAGGTGCCTTAATGCACTTTCTGCTCGCTTTTGCTGATTATAGAATTCTCCAAGTGAATAGTAACTGTCGAAGGCCTCTTTTGAGGTTTCTCCGAAACTTAAAAACCGAAGAGCTTTTTGTTGCATCAAAAGAGAGAACTTCTCAGACGGTTCAAGCTGATTTCCGGATAACGACAATTCAATATCGTTGAGTTTTTCTTGAGGAGAGCGAATATCTTTTGCTTCCTCTGGATTGTTTTTAAAATATGAAACTGCAAATGGTTCGGTTTTGTCATTCTGAGCAACTTTTGATTGAAATCTCTGTGGAACTCTTGATAATCGATGAGCAGAGCTATCAAGGTCGCGTTGCGATATCACTTTTGTACATGTTTGCGGCTTTGTTGGCTGCTCTGAGCGTTGGGTTCTCCTGGAATCGCGCGAATTCAACTTTGACGACATTAACGTAAATTTTGTAAAGTGTTTATTTTTTCAGCTCGATCGAAGTGTGTCTTGATACTAGAGACATTAAATCTACAAGGTGGAGGATGCATATTTGCTTGTTTTCGATATCTGTTATTGGATCATCTTCTTTATGGGTTATGAGAATTGGCCTCAAATTAGTTCTTTCAATTATTGAGACTTTATTTTCAGTTTGAATACTGTTCTTGATCTCTTTAAGGGTTGTTACTCCTTTCTTGATTTTTATGAAAAATGGAATGTATGAATCGGGAATTACATCCATAAACATTGAGTTACAATGAAGAACCTCAATTAGGACTTCATCTTCTAATAGTTCAATTTTTCCAAGCTGTACAATCACTCGATTATGGCTGTATATATGTTCGGAGTCTTTGGGGAAAAATGGGATGCCATTATTTACGTAATACAGCTCAAAGTCACTGTGATTAAGTTTCTTTGAGATTTCATTACTCAAATCATTGAGAGTTTGGCTTCCCTTTTCAAGAAATACAGAAAACCTATCCTGCTGCTTATACTCTTTGTTGATAACTGTGACATCAAGCCTTGCACTTTGGCTCACACTTGTTGGAGCGATTTCATAAAATAGAGTAGCTCCTTTATAATTCTCTTCATTCTTCCATATTGAATATAAATATGATGCAGTTCTTTGTGTCAATGGTCGGTGAGATGGGACTCTACTATTATTACTAATGGGCAAAAACAACAATATTTGATCTTCTGAGACTTTCAAAAACCTGGATATGGTAACTAATAATTGTTGATATGATAATCCTGGAGAAAGAAAGATTCTATTTACAGATTTTAGATTATGGAAATTGATAAATGTGATTTCAACAAACCTATTTTGAAGTGCAAAGTAATCCGGTATTGTTTTAATGCATAATTCGTCTTTTAGAATTGATAAATGCGAATCACCTTTGGGGTGTTCGGCATGACTAAATGGAAGAAGATACTTGATTTGATCAATTGCATCATTATCTAAACTTGACGGTATTTCAAAATAGACTGTTGTTGATTCAGATATTGGACCAGAAAGCTTGATAACATCAATATCACCTGCTTCGATATAACAATCCATTTCAATCCGCATTTTAAACAATTCCTCACTTACCATTATAGATAGATCATTGACGGTCTGATTTTCATTAATATGGAAAATCCCTGCTTTGCATGGCTTATATCCGGCTAACCATAAATACACATATATTGGAACACCTTTTGAAGATGCTATATAAAACCTGTTATGCTCAAAGAATGAGTTTTCTTCATTCAAGAGTACTAATGTATTATAACTAGATGGATAATAAAAAAACATTTGTTCGGGGGGGATCTTTGCTACTTTTGATATTGCCATCTTTTTATCATCTACTGATCCTGTTTTGGGTAAAAGAACAGGTAATAATTCATTTGATTCTTTCCATGATTCATTTGTTAATATTTGAATACTCCTGAATGATGATGCAATTGCTTCCTCATCGATGATTTCTTTAGGAATAGGAGGATCAGGGCAGAGAATGAATGATGGAAAAAGATCTTTTTGAACATAGAACAAAATATATGCTGTAAATGATGATCTTGTATCATTTCCATAATTACCCTCAATAGCTGCCTCTTCAGAAACAGAAGAAACATTCTCGTCATCAAAACAGAGCCAACATCCATCTTTATAGGTGAATGCAATATAGTGGCCTCCATAATAAGATCCGATATGTGAAACAACCGAACAAAGTTGATAAATCTTCCCTCCAAACTCTAATTCTTTCCCAAAAACAAACCTTGAGTATATTTTTCTCATTGAACCAGCAAAGTATTCAAATCTCCTTAGATGAAAACATAAAACTGGTGGGACATCTTTCAAATCAAACCCTTTGATAGCATCAACTTTCCTCTTATCGGGCAACTGGTATTGATCAGAACCCACAAGCTCATCTGGAGTAAAATAGTTCTTGATAGATTCTTCAATAGACATAATTCCTTTCACACATAATGATAAGTCATAAAATGATTCTTCATGAGATGACTGATATTCTTCGTTCTTTGCCCGGATATAACTATTCAAATGCCCCTTAAACAAATTTGATGCTTGGTTGTTGCAATGATTATCAAGTCGATCAAGCATAAGCCTTAAAAGCTCTTGAGCATCATGTTGTTCATATAATTCTTCGTTTCCCCAACCGAATGAACGGGTTAAACCTCTGGTTGTGATTGGCTTTGAAGATCTCTGAAGCCTTGAAAAAAGCTTTGATAGTGCTTTAGGAATACTTGAAGGCTCTCCAACTATGGAGAAAACGACTTTTCTAAACGCTTTAATATGATAAAGAGCCTGAATCAATGAATTAAGATAACATGTCATGCCATCATTCAATAGTCCAACGCACTGAAAATACTCTCTAGCCTGGTTGGGCTCAATTAAATAATCAATATGTATATTCAAAGACAAATCTGTGCTTGGAAGATTATCAAGAACAGGATCTGTTAACACTGAATATAGTTGTTCAGGAGCAAAGTTAATCATTTCTGTTTTTGTGGTATTCTGATTATATTCAATTGATACACTTATTTTAAATGGATTTTCGACACGATGAACAAATATAAATGGTTTAACTCTTTTTGTTATTTTGTTATTCACCAATCCAAGGAAAAAAGTATATTTATCTGTCTTCATCTCCTCGCTTGTTACAAAATCATCCCCAGTGTTGCAGATATTAATTTGAAAATCATAACTGGTTCTCTTCATTGGAGATACAACCATTGATTCATGATCTGATATTTCAACCTCTTCATCCTTTTCATTTACTTCCTCTTCAACACCAAACTCGCCAGAATCTTCTTCTTCCTCCATTAAAGCCCTATAAAGCTCTTCCATTTATTACAAACCGACCAAAAATGAACGAAAATCCACCAAAGGAATTGGAGGAGATAATTAATATGGTGGAATCGAATCAGATTGTTGCTAAAAAGCCGAATAGCATGGATAAATCGAAGAAAAATTGGCTAAGATCCGGAATTATTTTATTTTTTTTTATTCTGGTCATTATACTATGGATTTTTCGGAAGAAAGTGAAAAGAAACCCTTTTTTACCTATTCCATATGTTTTTAACCAAAAAATACTCAATTTGATAATGAAATATCTTAATAATAGGATATCTAAGTTTTGTGTTATTTTATATGGACCAAAAGGAATTGGTAAAGCTAGATTTTTATTAGAAATCCAAAAAAAGATTAAAAAACCATCGGTATTGATAAATTTCGAGAATTTATCACCATTTTCCAGTTTTAAAGAACTTTCAAACGAAATTATCAACTCTCTTATGGAATCTATTAAGGTTTACCCTGTGGATGGTTTTCCATCTAGTGTTAAAATGCAAAATTGCTCGAATCAGTTTTCTTGGCTTCAAAAAGAACAAGGTAGCTTGAATTTCTTATTGTTGGCCAAAAATATCTTGCAAAACTCTACGAAATCACCATATGTTGCAATCTATTCTTTTCTTGAATTCTTGAACACTTACTACAAACCTATACTATTGTTAAACAATCCATCCTGTTTAAACGAAGCAATTCACAAGAACGAATCCATTAAAGCCCTTTTAGACTACTGTAATAGTGCTGAACAAGGCAAAAACAAAATGCCTATCATTGTTACATCTACTGATCTCATCAATAGTGGTTACTCATTTATTGCAGAATCATATCATATTGTTAGTTTTGAAGAATTTAAAGAATCTGAGGCTAGACATGCTCTAAGTAAGAATGAACATGTATTTAGCTCAAAAATGCTCACCCGACTTTATCGAAAATTTGGGGGATATGGTTATTACTATTCTAGATTATATGATCTAATGAGAGTTTCTCCAAACATAGACATATTATTGGATTCGATGGATCAAGACATTATAAATCGAGTTGTTAAAGCAGCTAAACACAACGCAACAACAGATCAACTCACCGAAAGAATCAACTACCTAAAAACATTGTCAAGAAAAGGTTCATTAGGACTAAATCAGCAGAAAATTGAGACTACACAGCATTTTCTTAAATGGGGGATCATTAAACATATAGATTCCGTAATTCATCCAGAATCGCAGATTGTTACAAACTGCATAAAAAAGGCGTTGCCATTGTTATTGAAGTAAAAATATCATTTATCGTTTATTACTTCAAGCAATTTGTTGAGCAATGGCATCAAGAGCTTTTTGACCCTTGGATGTAATAGCCCTACCTTTGGTTGCATCGCATGAAACCCAGCCAAGCTTTTCTAACTGCTGGAGGGCTTCCCTGATAATTTTCTTGGCAGCCTGGCGGTGATGGTTGGGACTTGTGCCATTCCTCTGGCCATCACCATATCTATTTCTCAAAGCTTGAACACTTGTCCCTGGGTGGAGGTAAACTTGACGAGCAACAGATGCAACCCTTACAAACCACCAATTTTGGGCAGCTGGAGGCATTTCATTGAAACAGGCAAGTTTAACAAGATCAGACCAGGAGGGTGCTTCAACAACTTTGGAGTCCTCAAGATGTTTTGCTAATAAATTAATATATATTTGAGCAGAAACTTCTCGAACTTGACGACCTTTATGACCAAGCTTTAAACCAATCATTGTAAGGCCCGGACACCCTTTTCAATCAACCTTGGTCAGCCATAAAAACGATTATTCTTTACTCAAAGTCATCTATCACAAAGTCATCTCTAATGAAATCCAGGTATTTGAGTTCAGGTACTGTGGATTCATTGATGTAAGGTAAATCATAGTGGTGTGACTTAATAGCGGAAATCATTTGATCGTCATCTGGGAATGCTTTCATGATTGCAGCATGCAAAACTGCTTGGTAGTACTCCCCATGAATGATACTTGAAAGAATAATCTTTCTATATAATTCTATTATTTCTGGAATGATTTCAAAGCCCTTAATAATTAGAGAAGAAACAATAATTGCAAATCCAAAGGGTATTAAATTGGATTCGGAATCGTTTTCCTCGATATCTAATGGCAAAACACTAATGTTTCTCTGAATATAATGGCTAATTTCATCATTAATCTCAAACACTTGAATAATTCTGGATATCAAATTTGCTGTTGTAAGAAAATCAAGACTACAATAATCCTTAATTTGAGCTACAAAGGTTATAATAATTGATACATAAAGTGGCATATCATTATGCATTATTCTGAAGATATCTGGGTTAATGTCAATTGCTATGATCATTTTCTTTATAATATCATCAATATAAGCTGAATATGTGTCGTCCTTTATTAATAATGAAATTTTTTCAAAGGCCTTTAAAACAAAAGGTATATATTTTCCCTCAAAATTCTTAATGAGGAAAAAATCCGAATACAAGGGATTAAAAATGATTTTTTGTTCGTGTTCGTATAAAAACGTATAAAGTAAATCTATTTGCTCAAAAAATGAATTCAAATCGAGTCTATTGATACACAAGGTTATAATCATCCCCAATAATGAATAGTTCTTTTGCAAATTCATTTCTATGTTATAGTTATTGGTATCGGGGTTTTCTTCTATAAGAGCTGTGATCCTTTTAAACACATAGTTCAAGATCTCGTTGATATTTAAATCATTATTTTCGGGATTCATTGAGAGTATCATTTCAATAAGAATAGAAAAATCTTCAGATAGTACTTGATCGGCAGATTCGAATAACTTATAAAAACTGATAATATCGATAATATCAGGTTTAAATTTTAGCTTCAATATATAATACCTGATTAAAAAGGTAAAAAATACCTTTTCTTGAAGATCATCATTTTCATTTAAACAACCATTTTCAAAACACCCATCAAGATCAGTTGGATCCTCATTGGTAATCGAGTAAAATGATAATAGGAAATTGATAAAGGAAAGCTCTTGTGATAAATATGGGAATTGGAATTCTCTGACAATTTCATTGATTTGGAGAGCATTATCTTCGTTCAATATTGATGTTAATATGGTGATTACAGGTTCACCTTCATAATTATTAACCAATGTTTCAATGGATTGTGATGGATAAGACTTATACAATAATGAAAACATTTGAAGAGCTGAAGCCCTGTTAAAATCATGGCAATAAGATTCTTCAAAAACATACATTTGATAGTAATAGAGTGAAAATGGTTCGGGATCGATAGGTAAACTCACACAATTATATATAAGATGTACTAAAACAGGAATATAGTCTTCACTCACAAAAACATCTATGAGAATACTCAGTATTATCTGAAAAGACAATAGAACAGATTCCATTTTTTCATCATAATCGGATGCTAGCATAAACTCAATACATTTATCTAAAATATTGGATCCATAATGATCCAAAATGTTTCTATTGTTCATTTCTTTTACAATGCAATGTATGTAATAGGAAGAATTAATCATTATTGACCTATTAATCTCGCTATATGGTTGTTTAACTAGTGAATTAATAATTTCAAACAAAAGATTAACAAAACCATAATGTTCAATACATTTTTCAAAAAACCTAGACACTATATACTTGGAACCCCCTATAAATACATTAAATGCACTCATAAGACGAACACTATGGTAAAAAGAGTTTTCATATACTTTAAGTGACAATTCCATTAAATGAACGAATAAATCTGAGTCCCAGTTTTCATAATGAATCAAAAACATACATATATTGTAGTAAATGGTATTGTCTCTAATGCTTTCAATTTGGCTCTTAAAACTTTCGATCATACTTTCATTATTGCGGATGATATTAGAATAAAGATTGGTAAACTGTTCTGCAAATTCTTCTTTTAAAAAAATTAAATTTTGGACTTCACCAAAAAATTCCTCTCTAATTTGATCATCACAATAACTAAATCTTATATCTTCCAATATGGACTTTAATAAAAGGCTAACATAGTAGACATCAGTCTTATTATAATAATCAGAAGACTTTAAAACTTCAAAACATAAATTAACAGTTTTCAAATCTCTCTTTAAATCTTTTAATATTCCTCCAACATCCTGTTGCAGATAATTCTCTTGGCAACATAGTCGGACTAAACACAAAAAATCTTCCATAAATATGATTTTTTCCACTTTTAGACAACATACTGGCAATCTTTTATCACCAGGATTGATTCTCTATGTTCATTTTTGATTTCTTCTGCTGAAGATTTATCAAAAGTGCAATTTAGTATAGATACATTTGAGTAAATATTCATCACAAGAATGGAATTTGGTCCATTTTTGCATATATTTAAAGCAAAGTTGCAATTCTGGTATGATGATTGATGCAAAATATGAAACAATGTAACAGCAGCGGACCTTGATAATGATGTATTATTAATAAAATTACAAAAAGAAACCTCTCTATTGTTCGGTTTCCAAGAAAAATCAAAGATGCATCCGCATGAATGCGCTTTGTTCTTCTCGAAGTATGAGTTCTTCATTGTCCCGCCATTTCTGTCAAATCTAATTGCAGAATTCCATTCTGTGGCAGTATTTGAAGAAAAATTGACCAATTCTAACTCAATTGACCGATCTTGATTTCCGAGAAATGCTGCTCCATTATATTCTGCCATATTTCCAACAAAAGACACACCAACTATCTCGCACTTATTACAATTTAAGCAGTAAAGTCCACCTGCAATTCTGGCAATGTTATGAGAAAACTCGGTTTTGGTAATTAATACATCGCATAATGCTGTATGTACTCCCCCTCCCCGATCACTGTTGCATCCAGCAAAGTAACAATCAATAACTTTGACATCTGTTCTAAATTCAACTACGGATTGTTCAATAAATTTCGAATAGTGAACACCTCTATTGATAAATATACTGCTTTCTAAGATATTATAAAACTTAGAAGACTTAATTAACAATGATTTCAACAAATTTCCATAAAAAACTGTAGAAAAATGTTTAATATACCTCGATTCTATTATGTTGATATTTTTATACTGCTCTAATGTAATAAAAGGAGAAGAATGAACGACATTTGCTATATTTAAGTAAAAAATTGATGTATTAGTAAGCATTTGTAAAGTACGATAATGTAATGTGAATTCATGTTAAAAAGAGGATGATAAGTGGATATACATATGAGAATGACAAAGCAAAGATGACAATAATTTCTCTCCTGTTTGGATTTGTGTATTTACAGTCCATATATGATCTATGAATTGTTAACTCAGGTGTGAGATTGTTTGTTTCTTTGATGGTTGTTTCATATGTCATTATGTATGTCTCTTGTTCAGTCATAGAGATTGTTTCTTCTGGCGTTTTCAAAGGTGAGATTCTCATTGTATATATAAGAGTAGGGAGAATAAAGGGAATATCAGCATTGCAATAATAGGAATTGTAGAATTGAATTTGATAAGTATTTCTTTTATCATATGGTTCAACTAAATCTATAGTATTATTCATTGAAGTTGATACTGAAGTTGAAGTAGATAATGCTCCTGCATGAGATATAATTGAATTCGAAATTTCAAGAGAGCCAGATTGTATACGAAACAATGTATTTTCATTATTGTCCATAACACAAAAACTCAAAATATAAGATCCATAAGAGTAAATTACTGCATTTCCTGATGGACTATTGTTATTAACAATGTTTGTTGATGAAACGATTCCGGAATTGGAATTTAGATAAATGCTTATGCTATGTGAGACCTTGTTACTTGAAATTGTGCAAAACGAACCTGTGAAAGATGTAGGAAGGATGATATATATTCCAGATGTCTGAATGGCATGATTCATCGAACTATTTGTATTGTAAACTGTCTGATAACCATTGTATATACAAATTGGATAATAACCTGTTGTTAAATGGGAGCATTGAGAAACAGATAAAAACTCAACAGAATTAGTCTGAGAGGCCCGAAGGTATGAAAAATGAAAATTTGACGCCGAACATCTGTTTGCGCACACCATATTTAGGAATAAATTAAGGGAATAGAAAAGAATGGCTCCTCCATCAGAAGAACAAGTACAATTGTAGAACATTGTTATCGTTATATTCATAGTGTGAGATCCTCCAAATATATATATAACTCCTCCATCGCTGGAATACTGTAATAATCTCGAAAAAAAACAGTTCTCAATAGCAATACTAATATTATAATAAGATCTTCCGTTATCTAATAATTCGCCCTCACAGCCACAAAAAAATAAACAATTCGTTTTAAAGCAATCAATGAAATGATTCATATAATTCGAGTACTGTGAAGGATATTTTTGGTGCTTCATGAAAAAAAGATAATGAAAAATTAAGATTATTAACGATATTGGTGCCAATAAATAGGAATAACAAATCCGTCTATTGGTCATTCCCTTTATTATGGATTCCAATGTTTTATTCTCAATGGGATACATTTATGATAGTTTTATTTGAATTATTGTTTCAACGTTTTTCAGAATATTGTGAATTGATTTCATTTAATATTAAACACTTTATAATGACAGTATGTGGAATAGAGAGTAATCATTTTCGTCTAAGTTTCATTTCCGCTTCAAGTTGTTTTATTCGGTTATAAGCAGAGCTGAGTTTAGGTGCAAGATCATCTGATTCAAATTCGGCAATTCTTTCTTCAAGTTCATTAATGATAATACTTTGGTCATTATCATTTTTATAAGAATCCACAATATTGTGTAATGTTGATATTCGCTTTTCAAGATCAGAAAGTTTTTGATTAATATTGTTTAATGACTTTTTCGCAATGTTCTCGGCCTGGGCAACTATTTCTTTTTTGTCGTATTGAGGATTTATGATTTTCTTTTCTGTTTCATTGATTTGCAAAAGCATTTCATATTGTGCATTTTTAGAGATTAGTAGTTGGTTCTCGTTCTTTAATTTGATATTCTGAGATTGCAGTTCGGAATTTTTCCCAATTAAGTTTTGGTTAATTTGTTTAATTCCATTAATTTCAGCATTATTATTTTCAGAATTCTTGTTTTCTCTATCCTTTTCATAGTTCTCCAACAAAGACTTAGTGTATTCATAATTTGCTTTATACTCAGCCAATTGTCGTGTTAAATTCATTGTTTCAATATTTTTTCTCTGATATTGCTCAATAAAAGCATTTTTTTCAGCATTTTCCTGGGAAAGCTTTTCAACTTGTTGTGATAATTCAAAAATTTGATTTGACTGCTTACCAATAACACTTTCGAGATTTGAATCATGCTCTATTTGCATATTTGCGATCGTTGAATCAGAATTATTTATTGTGGCAATTAGAATTGTGTCGATTTGAGAATTAAGAGCATCAACTCGCGCAGATTTTTTAATAAGCTCCATGTTTTCCGTCATCAATTTCTCTATCAAATTCTCATATTCACAATTCTTCTTTTGAAGTCTGTTTATTGTTTCTTGAAGGCCTAAAATTGTATTCTCGTCACACATATAATAAACGTTCTTTGATTTATTGTTTCTATCAAATATGGCATGAATTATGTACTTCAAGATCAGCCCAATCAGGTAGGGGAGCTTTAAAATCAAATGTACTGGATTTATAGTGGAAAGAATGTAGATACACCATCATATCTAATTCAGGGTTTTCTTTATCTATGATTACATCTGAAGGCCATAACCCCAGCTCCTCTGCCCTGTTAAGAGCTTTTAATTCGGCTTTGTTCCAAGGTTCTTTAACTCCACCATACATTGAATCATTGGAAATAGGGAATCCAAGATAAGATAAATGTACCCTAATTTGGTGTGTTCTACCAGTAATGGGATTACATTCAACAATACTCTCACTTCCGTTTGTAGAAATAAGCCTGAATACTGTTTTGCTAGGTTTCCCGGATTTGATAACCACCATTCTATTCAATGTTCGATCTGTATCAATTGGTTCATCAACAATTGTTTCTCCTGGTGGAAACTGGCCACAAACTCTAGCAATATAAGACTTATTGATGACTCCTGAATCCAACATCTCCATAAAAACTCGAGCTGCACTTTGAGTTTTGGCAAATACAATAATCCCTGATGTAACTATATCAAGCCTATGGACCGGAAATAGAGATGGGCCGACTTGTTTAATCAAAGAATTATAAAAATATCCCCCCGAAGGATTAACAGGCATTGAAGAAGGCTTAAGATATGCAACATAGTCAACAGTTTCACCAATTTTCACAATTGGGGTGTTATAAATTGGGGCTTCTCTACGTATCATTGAATGTTTGAGACGATCTCCATCTTTGAATGTGTAATCAACTGGAATATGATTTCCATTGATTAAAATTTGGCCTTTTTGAATCCTTTCTATGATTGTTTCTTCTTCCCAGTGCTTAAACTCGGTTTTGAACACATCAAGTAGTTTTCTCCCAATCCATCTCTTTTTTGTATTTCCTTCGAACGTGAATTCATATGGTTTAATAAATCTAAAAGGTCCAATATTAACAAAATTATCTTGTGAAGTTTCCTTTTGATACTTTATACAGGGCGCCAAAACATTAATTATGGACATATAAAAAATACAAACAAGTTTAGAAAGAACAAAATGTGCAAGAAACAGGCATATATCCATCAGCGAATTCAATGTTATGTGCTTCAGAAATCTTAGCCCTGCACAGAGGACATGTAGAATGTTCTGAAAGCCATTGATAAGCACATTGATAACAGAAAACATGCCCACATGTGAGTGTTACTGGTTCTTCAGGAGGGGCTTGGCAGATAACACACTCTTCCGGAATTTCTTCAATGTTAGCTTGACGGTATGCTGATAGTGCATTAGCAGAATAATTCCTTAGGGAAAAACAAAGATCCCATAACAAAAAAAGAAGGACAAAACATTTGCAAACAACATAAAGGAGGCAAGAAATGGATTTTTTCATGGTGAAAACACTAAGGACACCAATTGATTCCATATTTGAAGAAAAATAGCAAACCCAAGGGTAAGTAACGATAATATTATTCATTAGAATAAAAAATCTCTGAAAAACTCCAAAAAAACCACGTCTAGTGAACTTAAAGTTTACAAGCCCTGTGCCAATAAGTAATCCTTTAAGACTAGAGCATATGCTGAACAATGTTGTGGATATGAAGAGACTATATAGATAAGTAGACCCTAAAGCACCATCAATTGGAAATGGAGGCCTCATGAAGAAAAACAGTGCAGATGAAATGGCTAACAAACCAATTGACCATGGCAAAACATAATAAGGAGTAACATTAAAATATGACGAAGATGTGGCCATCTTATTCATCACATCTTTCAAAACAGATTCAATGATTAATGTATAAGGAATCACAATAACTAATACTGTCAAACATGTTGAGTGGTTGACAATAAATCGAATAAAAAGCAATGAAAACATAACAAATGAGAAAAAAACAAATGAGCGATCTATATTCTCGGATCTGATCAATGATGAAAGTCCGGAATTTAGCATTCGAATTGACCTTCTGTTTTTATGCTTCACGATTATTTTGAATTTGATTTTTTACCTGATTATCTCTATTCAATTTTTCAAATAAAAAGTGCTTTTGATTACAGTTTTTAGTAAACAATTCTAATCACGTTTTTTGAAACCCTTTGTCTCCCTTCGTTTTATTACGAAAAAGATTATGTATGTGAAGAGTTCAAACAAAGCTATGTAATACAATGTTTGACTTATCACAGATTCTGTTATTTTGTTAGCTTCATATCTCAGAAGTGGTTTGATATTTGTATCTGAAGATATGCTCTTATTGAACATTTGGGTAATTTCTTCCCGAATTTTGAACATCTCTCGCTGGGACTCTTCCGACATATCTATTAATTTATTTTTTATATCAGACCATATGAATGATACTGTTGATTTGATTTGTGAAAATTCGTCTCCTGCATCTTTGATCTTCTTGTATGCTTGTAGGATACGATCACCTATCAAATCATCTATAAAGATCATCAATTCTTGAAGAGATATAGATTGTTCGGATCTAAACTTGGCTTCATTTATTATGTTCATTGAGTCAGAAAACTCAATGTCTATACCATCCGCTATAAATTTTTTGTGAACAGCCTCTAAATTGTACATTGTCGCGTATGACATATCCTCTCTTCTGATCTTCTTCTTCTCTTTTCTTGAATGATAGGATCCATCAATAATTTTCCGATTCAAATGTGCTAAATTTTTGGACAAAATGATCTGAGATTGCGGAATGAATTTAAAATACCTGAGATCATTGTTATCCCATGTCTTTGAGGTCATTGCCGCTATTGTGAAATAACCAGAATGGATCATATCACTATGTGAAAATTTGAATATGGATTTTTGTTCATTTCTTATCTCAATGGTATCATTTCTCCTAATCAACGATAATATTAGAGGATTGGAGATATTCCTTAAAGATACATTTCCAATCTCAGTATAATCACTTGGCATCTTTGTCAAATTTATATTATGGCAAAAAAACAACGGAGAGAGGCCATTGGAATCAATTCTAGAGCTGTTGATCCAAATAATAAATCCATCCCATTGAGACGGAATCATTGGGCAGACTTCTGATGTGTATGATATCCATATTCCACGGCCACCATTTCCACCATGAGCAATCATGGAAATTTCTACATCCCAATCACGATAAAAACTCGGTAATATACTACAAACTCTCCCTTGATCATTCGGAATTGAGTTTGTAAGGCGAATATATGATTTTAAATTTGTAGATGACCCTTTTAAACTCCAATTGCCTATCTCGCTTATATTTGTATTGGAAAATGGAGGAACTAGGCCTAAATAAAAAAAGATATGAATCATATGATCAAGGGTAATAATCTAAGAATAATCGTAAAGGGTAATAAATGTAAAGCGTTTATAAACGATGCAGGAGGCAAAAATGGACCTCAAAATGTGACTTTTCGGGGCTGAATATTTGTGTGATTTTTTCGGTTTTGGTTCAAGGTCATTTGATTTATGAGTGTTGAGGCATCACGACTTCAATCTATCGGCGTTGATGATAAAGAGATTCCGAAATTGCAAAAGAATAAGAAAATGATGGGGCGTATAATGGCTGCAATATCTGCAGCTGGTATTCCAGAGTCAGGATGTGCCCCGGCAAAAGGAAATTTGCTTGTTAAATTGTGCCAATCATCGACTGAAAAAATTGAAATTGTTGCCCAAATGATTGGAGAAGAAAAAATTGTTACTCCTGAGCAATTAGCCGCAAGTATTGAGTTTGTTGAAGCGAACGAAACATTCACCACTGAAGAGTTATATCAAAATTCTGGTGTTGGTGTTGTTGTCACAGAAAATGATATTGTTGAAGGTGTGAAGATTACAATTAAAGAATGCCTTCCAATTATTGCTAAGAAAGGAAAGAATGCTTCATATGGTGATGTAATGAAGAAAGTTAAGGGTGCTACTCTTTTAATGAAGTTTGCTCCAAGTAAGGACGTTGCCAACGAGGTTAAGAAACAAATTGCTGAACTCCCCGACAAAATTGAAATTATTGAGGAGAAGAAAGAAGAAGTAGCAGGAGAGGCTATTGATTTCCGTGGAATTGTTGCCGCATTCAAAACCCCAGCTGATAACGAAATGAACAACCCACCCGACGTTCAAGAAGATCACATGAAAAAGACTGATGGATGCTATATGACTAGATTCCCTCCAGAACCAAATGGTTGGATCCATATTGGTCATGCCAAAGCAATGCTTTTAGATTTTGGTCTTGCAGAAGTCAAAGGAGGAAAATGCTATATGAGGTTTGATGATACAAACCCTGCTAAAGAGAAGGATGAGTTCATTGAAGGTATTAAAAAGGATGTTAAGTGGATGGGATTCAATTGGTGGAAGCTTACTCACACTTCTGATTATTTCCAAGAACTTTATGATTTCGCTCTCCAATTAATTGATAATGGATTAGCCTATGTTTGCCATCAAACAAAAGCCGAAATCACTGAATATAGAGAGAAACTTATTCCCTCTCCATGGCGTGATCGTGATCCCAAAGAATCTCGCAGATTGTTTGAATTAATGAAGATCGGATACTTTGAACCAAGTGAGGCTACCCTTCGTCTTAAGATGGATTATAAACATGAAAATCCAAACATGCGTGATCAAATTGCTTATCGTATCATTTATAAAGAGCACCCAAGAACAGCTGATCAATGGTGCATTTATCCAACATATGATTATTCTCATTGTGTTATTGATTCAATTGAACATGTTACTCATTCTTTGTGCACACTTGAATTCGAAAGTCGAAGAGATTCTTATTACTGGGTTCTTGATGCTCTGAGAATCTACAAACCAATAGTTTGGGAGTTTAATAGATTAAATATTACCCATACAATAATGTCAAAGAGGAGGCTTCAAACACTTGTAGTCAACAACTTTGTCGATGGCTGGGATGATCCTAGAATGCCAACAATTGCTGGTCTTCGCCGTCGTGGGTTTACACCATCTGCTATTCGCCAATTCTGTCAAGAAGTTGGATATACCAGGAACGTTACAACAATCATTCAAGTCGGAAAACTTGAGTCGATTCAAAAAGCCGAGTTAGATGAGACATCACCACGTGCTTTCTGTGTAATCAATCCTCTCAAGATTACTATCACAAACTTAAGTGAAGAGAAGGTTATTGAAGCCCCATTGTTCCCAAGGAAGCCTGCAGCTGGTAATAGGACATTTAAGTTGACACCAACAATTTATATTGAAAGAGAAGACTTTGAAGAGAATCCACCAAAGGATTACAAGAGACTTTCTCCAAGCTTAGCAGTTGGTCTCAAGTATGCTAATATTGTTATTAAGGTTGTTGAAATTATTAAAAATGGTGATTCAATAACAGAGCTTAAATGCGAGGTAGTACCTAGTGCTCAAGCATCCGCATTTATTCACTGGGTCTCCACTGAGGCCAAGCCCGCTGAAGTTCGTATTTATGATGATCTCTTCCTTACCCCTGATCTTAGCAAACTCGAAGGTGATTGGAAAGACGACCTTAATCCTAAGTCTCTTGTTCCAATTAAAGGTGCCCTTTGTGAACCATATCTTGGCAATGCCAAAGACCTTGATAGATTCCAATTCGAAAGAATTGGTTACTTCGTTTGTGACAAGGATTCTACACCTGAAATGCTTGTATTCAATCGTACACTCCCTCTTGTTCCAAGACCCAATGAAACTAAGTAAAAAGCTTAATAATTTGTGGCCGTGGTTCGGTTTTTGGACCAATTTTTACATGGATTTTGAACTATTTCCGGGTGTCCCAATCGAAGAAAGAAAATATAACGAAGAAGGAAAAGAAATTAAACAGACAGTTGTTATAGATCATGGAAAGATAATCCGTGATCAAAAGAATGATCTTGTTAATCACCTAAAAAAGGTGAAACAAATTGCTGATGAGATACATGCACTTTATATGAAAGTGAATGACAGAATGGGGTCCGAAATTAGCGATGCCGCTGATGGTGTTTCATTATTACAAGTTAGAAATCATTGTTTGTGTGAATACCTCGAAAATTTGGTCGATTTTTCTGGAGCTAGGTGCAATGGATGTGATGTTTCTCCGAGCATAGATGCATTAGTTACGAATAAGCTTGTATTAGAGAAAATTAAACCAATTGAAAAACAATTGCATTACCAGCTCAACAAATATGCTGAAATGGAGAAAGGAAAAACCACTTCGTTAAGGGCTAATCCTTCTTCAATGTTGCATAGAGATGACGAGCAAAATCCTGATGGTCTTGTCAACGCCGAGTATCAAGCACCCAAAGTCATGTCCACCCTTTACCCAAAGGCAGACAACGATGCAGTTAAAGAAGCAAAACATGCTAGGAGAATTAAAGCAAAAGGAAAGGAACACGCTCTTTTGGATGAGGTTGCTGCAGATATCACTGAAGACCCTCTGGATGCAGGGAGAAAGAATGTATCCAACAAATCTATCAATGAATTCCTTCAAAGAGAAAAAGAAATAGAACAGTTTGAAGAGGAGCATTTTGTTAGATTAACTAGATCGAAAAAAGATAAGTCAATGATGAAGAAGATAGAACAACTCCAAGGCTCTTTGGAAGGTATTTTGAACTATGAGAAAATTAGATCTGATGCAGATTATAACAAATCTAAAAAAGATAGGAAATCAGGAAAGAAATAGAATATACAGCTAATAAAATAGTAATGAAATATGTTTAGTATTGATAAGAAATTCTTCAATAATACCGTATACTTTATCAAAATTATGTGAGGAAAAGAAGGGAAGTGAAAATTTGCATCAATGAGTCTTTAAATGGGTTTTTTAACCAAATCAGAGCATGTCTCTTTTTGTTGGTGGCAAAAATTGATAGCCGTCAAACCCCCAATTCAGTTTCAATGTCCGTGAATAGGTCGGAGGAAAAAAAATCTTTGGGAAGGGGAGCGACTTCAAAGGTATCTTTGGTTATTGAAGAAAATGGTGAATATATAGCACGGAAGCAATCCAGAGAAGTAGTATATAACACTATCATTAATAACGAATTTGTTGCATTATCTATGTTCAAAAAGCCATACATCCGAAGAGTTTTTAATTTTCAAAATACTGAGGCTAAATATTCTTTTGATATGGATTATTACGAGTGCACGCTGTTTCAAAAAATGGGTGTAACTAATAGTCCTGAACTATCTAGATATGAAAAATTTGTTGTGATTTATGGTATTTCTAAAACAGTTGAAACATTATTGTCTAAGGGGCTCATTCATCGAGATATCAAGCCAAGCAATATCATGCTTAATACCAAGAACTATCCAGTTCTAAGTGATTTTGGTATTCTTCGAAAGAATGATAATACTATCAATTCAGGAAAAGGAACACCAATCTACATCTATCCTCTTTTTATTGATCGAGAGAACAAAGTCAATCAATTCATGGATGTTTATTCTATTGGAGTCCTTATTTGTGATTTGTTTTTTGGGTTGCCTCGTGAAATCAGAACAGCCCAGCTTGGAGCTATCACAAGAGAAAGGTTTGAACGAAGATTTTCTCCTAAAATCATTGAAGCAATCAATGATCCAAATGATGCTTTTGGTGATCTTCTGAAGAGATGCATCAGTATTGATAATCCCATAACAATTCAACAATTGATTCAATATCTGGATGATATCTTTGTCAAAGAATTTCTTCAAGAATCCGCGAGATTTTCGGAATTTCAAGAATGGCTCAAACAGGATTCATATGATACATTTCTCCCTCATGAATGCAATACAAACATCAAAGAAGATGCTAATGTAACACTCGATGCATTATCAACACCCTACGTGTTGGATCCTGAATCTTTTGGATTATACAATTAACCCAACTAAATTAAAAACTGGAATAATGTTTTTGGCCAATCATGATCCCCTTTTTCAAATCATATTGTTATTAATGTTGCTATTCACCTGCAAAAGCTTTTCAGCAATATAATGAATGATTCAGGAAGAATAATTTCGCATTGATTATCAGCAGTAATATCATACCAATCACTAGGTGACTCTTGGGATGGGCCAAGTATTCTTCTTCTCCAATCAAATGCATTCCATACTCTAGAAACATTAACACACGGATCAAGGACCAGCGTTTTGTGTGTTTGCAAAAGAAATGATTGTTCCAACCTAGTTTTTTGTTTGGGAATCTGTTTTGAGAGATATTGGGCAATTTCAGACCCGATACGCAAATTAAAACACATGCTATACTTTTCTTTGTTCCGAAACTCTTCAAATAAGCATTTTATTTTCCCATTATTCCATTTTGCTTTAGAATTTACTTTCAAAAATGCAACATATAAGATGCTTGAAACAATTTGAAGCTTAATAGATTCTATAACCCTCATTATATCATCATTGTTAATAATCTTTTCTGTTTTTTTCTGGTTAATATCACTAACTTCAATCACGTTATCTTTATATCGGATCATGAATTGACTATCATCATATTCTTTCTCTATCGTAACATCTATAAAGCGCATATTTAGAAGCGGATCTAAGTGAATAGAGTCGCTTTTGCTTAAAACAAAATCCATTTTAACATTGGTCGGGGGTTATTTTTGGGTCGATGTTCTCACTCGTTTTTCTCACATATTCTTCAATCGTATCATACACTTCTACGATCCAGATTAAAAACAAATACTCAAAGAATCGATTGGGTATAACTATTCCAAAGAATGCCCATGCTTTTGAGGCCCCATTCATCTTTTCTTCTCGCCCCCCATTTGATAATGGATGGTACTGGACAATTGAACCAGAAGATGATAACAACACGCTCACAAGGCAGCCTGTTATGTGCGGATCGATAGTTACTCTTGTGAACCCAACTGTTGAGCATTATCTTTCGACAAAACCAGGATCAAATGGAATTGAAGCCGTGGCTGTTGGACATAAACATGAAGCCTCTGATCAATGGCTTTTAGTTTGCAAAAACAATACAATTTGGACTCAGGATGAGCCAATTCAGCTCATAAATGTGAAAAACAAATGCTACCTATCCACAAATCTATATGAAAAGATACCGGATAGTGCAAATAAATATGTGGTTAAATGTGGACCCCTTAATGATGAGACTGTGTGGTACGCGTCTGAAGGAATCTACTACAAAGACCCTGAAGTTAATACTCGGAGCCAAGAGGAAGAACTCTAATAAATCGTTTTATTCATATAAATGTCGCGTAAAAGCCCCAATATTCACATTTTCGATCCTAATGAGAGTCGGTTATCATATACAGAGCCTGGGCAGAGGTACCAATCTCATCTATCGATGCAATTAGCTCCAGAGAATTTTTATTCGATTTCCAATATTGATTCCGACTCAAACAAAGCTTTAGTTTTCACTCATTTTTCCAAGTATCGACAAATATGGGAATACATAATTCTTTTTATCTCCGGTCTCCCCCTTTTCGAGATTTCTTTTATTTCGATTTTTGTTCCACGGATTGGACTCTTTAAATACATACCTTTCTTGATATGCGATATAATATTCATCATTGATGTTTTTGTGGTTACTCACACCGCGTATTTATCTCATGGAGTATTTGTCTCGGAAAAGAGGAGAATTATTCGGAAATATGGATATAAATCATTGATAATTCATATTATTGCATCAATTCCGATAAGCTGGATTGGTATTTATTCGCTTAACCCCTATAAGTACATTTTGTGGTCGCTAACTAGGCTTTTACGCATTCACAGAGCTCTTAATGCTGCTGACACTGTGCAAAGGTCTTTAGTGTATGATCAATGGTATTCTTCCATACTCCCATTGATATTCATTTTGATATTATTTGTTCATATTTTTGCATGCTTATTCTATATATCTGCTAAAATGGAAGGGATCAGTGAATCGTGGATTGGTTTATTTAAATGGGATACACTATCTCCACCTCAGCAGTATGTTGTGAGTATATATTTTGTAATGACAACAATTTTAACAATCGGATATGGAGATCTAACACCCAAGACATCATCCGAGACAATTCTTGTTATTTTTATTCAACTAATTGGAGTCATGATAAATGCATATATTGTAGGTACTTTAGTCATGAATTTAATTGATCCGATTGGAAATAGTTTCTTAAAGACATTTGATGGATTTGCAGAATATATGTCTTTCAAAAAGATCCCCACCAAATTAAAGCATGACATTAAAGACTATTTTCAGTTGATTTGGTCTAAAAATAAAGGAACAGAAGATCCTAATTTCTTATTTAAGCATATTCCTGAAACAGTTAGAGATTATTTGAAATCAGATATGTGCAAATCATGCATGGACCAAGTTAAAATATTTAAAATGGGATCTAATATGCTAATAAATGCAATGTCCGACCTTCTCCAACCAGTTTCTTATGTTCCTGGTGATATAATCACTCTTGAAAGAGAGATTAGGCCAGAACTCTTAATGTTTAACTCTGGGATGATACAAATCATAATTAATGGGAACATTTTCTCAACCCAATCATGCTCAAAAGGTGTTGCAATCGGAGAATTAGAATTATTTATTGACAAAGAAACACCAGTTTCAATAAAAGCTGTAACCCATGTTTCTGGATGGTCATTGGATAGAGAAAGACTGCTTTTAAGCCTTGCACATAGACCAGAAATAAGAAAAGAACTCCTTAAAAAAGCAATGCTGGCTTACCCCTCTGTTTACAAAGAAATCCGCAAACTGCTTTCAACTCGAAATCTGCAGATATCCCTTGAAAAGAAACATGAAAGCCATCTTCATGCACATGCAAAAAGGAAGATGAATCTAAAGGATTCTTCAAGTGACAGTGATCAGAACTCTTGTTAGTCCATTAAACTCTTATAACAATCGTCTGTTCTGTAATAGTAAATTAAATTCATAAACATGTTTGATAGTGACATTGTATGAGGATCATTTTTCACATCAGCCAATGAAACAGGATCAGGAATTCTAGATAGCATTGTACCAAATGAAATACGGAAATTATTTGCCGTCATTTTAGTTTTTTCTTCGTGCTTAAGTAGCTCTTGGATAAGTCCAATAAAGAAACATAATGTATCTCTATTTGAATTTGACAAGGAATTGGCAACACTTATACATGAAAAGGATTTTTCTTTCTGATCGATTCTTTTGATCACTTCGAAGGGAATAACAGGCTCTCTTAAGGTCATGAAGAATAATGGGATTAGTGATGCAACTGTTGAAATAACGTTATTATTGACTTCCCAATTACCATTATTAATTGACTTCATTATTGAGGTCTGATCTGCTTTGCTGCCAGGAACCCGAAACAATCCTTCCATATTGAATGCTTTAAGTTCTTTAAGTTTCTTAGCGATTAATAGTAAGATGTTGGGAACCATAACACCATGTGTGATTCCCCTTCTTTCCTCTTTCCATATTATTTCTTCAATGGTGAAGGAGTACAAAGCATAAAATGATGTACATAATTCAAAATACTCATTCAGTTGAAGTTTTGATTCTTTTCCATTTGAGACAGGTATATTAGATGATGATCTAAATAAACACATAGTTGCTAGATCTTGGACTTGTTTATCAACACCAATCGATGTTGCACCTAAAAGGCAATAACTGCGTAAAAGCATTCTAACATCATCAGAAACAGAATACCGCGAACAAACAAATAGTAATAAGTTCCATGCTGCTGCAGATGTTGTACAATACCCTGGGGTATTAGTTTCGGTAATCAATAATACAATTGCTTCATCATGCAATGGAGATGGAGAGTTGTCTAGAACTTTGGTAATTTCAACAAGAGAATTCACATTTTGGTTTTGTATGTATGATTTGACACCCCGAAAGAGAGCCATAAAGGTACTTTTATGAATGGATGGTGTCGTTTTAAGAATACATCCACTCATAGCGGTTTTAAGGGGGCGAATAATCTCTTCAAATGATAGTGGAGACTTAATTATTGTTCCTTTAGTCTGTGGAGATAAATGATCAATAAAATATTTTTCAATAGCGTCTCGGTTAAATAATAATAACAAATCTGGTGGAAAATAAGGTGTACACATTATTTTTTCAATATTTTGCTTCTTGATTGATATGATGTCAGGAGAATTGTGAATGCTTTCAAACACAAAATCGGCAGCTGTGCAGAATATCATATTTTCGAGCTCACATTTTCTATTACTAAACTCAAAAGAATCATCAAACTCAAATTCATCCTCATCTTCCAAGTCTGGAAGTTGAAAAATTTGACCATCTGGCGGATCAATCAATAATGAATCTATTTTAATCGACCAAAAACTCTTCCCGGTTTTAAAATCAACATAAAAAGGTCTATTGGTTGAAGGAGATTTAATTTCGTAGAAAACACTCTTGTTTTTCATTCTCCCGTCCGTTAAGTGTTATGAAACGATTAGTAAAATTAGAATAAATGAAATATTTAGTCATTGGTTAGGAATACAATAGTTTTCTGTTGGAGGATCGATGGTTATGTGTTCTATTTTTGGAATAGTTTCTGGGGAAGGATTCGGTGTACAATTATCGTATCCATCTTTATGAAGCCAATTCAGAAAATCAGAAAACTCTTCAGAGTAATCTTTAAACTCATTATGATATATTTTATCCAATTCAGATAACAGGACACCTATTTTGATTGGATCATCAAAACTAATACACTTCTTGAAAAGAATGGTAAAAGGATCATTTTCATCATTTGCATTCTGACATATTTGTGGAACATATCTTGTCAAATATGTATTTCGGGGCATCATTGATATCTTTGTGTTCCTCACTGTTTCAGGAATCCCGAAGAATAAATCACAAATTAGGATTCCAATTGAATAAACATCCATATACTCGTTAACAATATTGTCTTCATCAAAAAAAATGGGATATCGGAATATAGTTGTTCCCTTTCCCGAATTCTGTGTTCTGTCATTAGACCTAATAATTCCAAAATCGGATAATACAGGGTAATTATGATTGTTGAGCATAATGTTGCTTGGTTTGATATCTCTATGTATTAATCCCATATTTAATATTGTCTCAACTGCACAAGAAACACCATAAATGACTATAAATTTCTCAAAACGAGTAAGTTCGGCCTTTTTATCCAATAATGTGTAAAGATAATAATCCATTTGAAAGGAAGCTCGAGTACCTATCACATAATTGTAAACTTTTCGTATATAAGGCTTTTTGAACTTGGATAATGTGCAGAATTCCCCTGCTAAAAGAGAATCAAATTTTTGATTCTTTGATTCCTTTTTAACAACAAAAGTGCCATCAACATTCATAATAACTTGTACAATAGAAGTCTCACTACACTTTCTAAAGTCTGTTTCTCGGCCTAAGCATTCTTTGTTAGTGGTGGTAAGGACAATTGATCCCATTTGTTTTATTTAATCGTTTAATCTGACTAATTATTCAAAAAAAGTAATTGCCTGGCATTTTTTGATCAAAGTCTTATTAAACATCAAAAAAACAATGAATTTTTGACTAAATCAGGCAATTTCTTTGAGGTGTTTGATTATTTTGGGCAAAAGGGCCTTATTTAAGATGAAGGACCTGTTATTTTTGCTTCTAATTAACTATAGTTGTGTATCAAATATATTATTATTGAACCGGAGAATCAAACCAAAATGCTCATTTTGTTGATATAACTCAATTCTTGAAGGTAACAATATGATTTGAAAAAGGGGATCATTATGATTGGCCAAAAACATTATTCTTGTTTTTTTTATTGATTGGGGTTATTGCTCATTCCAATAGATTCAGGATCCAACACATAGGGCATGGATAATGGATCAAATTGGATATTAGCATCTTCAATGGTTTGCGAATCCTGCAATGGATTGAGTGTTATACTAGCATCTTCATTGATGTTTGTGTTGCATTCATGAGGGAGAAATGTATCATATGAATCCTGATTGAGCCATTCTTTAAATTCTGAAAATTTATCGGATTCTTGATTAAATTCTTTGATAAAGATAACATCCAGATATTGAATCAATTGTTGAATTGTTATGGGATTATCAATACTGATGCATCTCTTCAGAAGATCACCAAAACGATCATTAGGATCATTGATTGCTTCAATGATTTTAGGAGAAAATCTTCGTTCAAACCTTTCTCTTGTGATAGCTCCAAGCTGGGCTGTTCTGATTTCACGAGGCAACCCAAAAAACAAATCACAAATAAGGACTCCAATAGAATAAACATCCATGAATGGATTGACTTTGTTCTCTCGATCAATAAAAATAGGATAGCTGTAGATTGGTGTTCCTTTTCCTGAATTGATAGTATTATCATTCTTTCGATGAACACCAAAATCACTAAGAACTGGATAGTTCTTGGTATTAAGCATGATATTGCTTGGCTTGATATCTCGATGAATGAGCCCCTTAGACAATAATGTTTCAACTGTTTTAGAAACCCCATAGATCACAACAAATTTTTCATATCTAGTAAGTTCACGCATTTTATGTAACAGCGTGTACTCGTAATAATCCATATCAAAAGAATATTTCTCCTCAGTATTTTGAAAATTAAAAACTCTTCGGATGTATGGCTTTTTGAACATGAACAAAAGAACAAATTCATTTTGAATAATTGTGTTAAATTCCATTTCTCTCGAAAATTTCCTAGCTATATATTTACCATTTTCTTCAGTAAATAAAGTAACCTTTGAAGATGCTCCCTTTCCCAAACAATCTTTCTTAGCCATTGAAACTGAAGTGGTTTGGGAGGTTTGTTTTAATTTTAGTGTAAATATCTGTCATTGAGAGGTTATTTTTGCCACCTATTTTGTAAGGTAAAAAATAATTCCAGAATCGATAATTAGGTTTACAAAACTAACTAGTGGGATTTGAGAATTATTGAAACTCTAGGGTGCCTTTCCTGTTGGATCTTCTTTACAATTCTTATAGGATCTGAAGTTATCTGGAATAAAAAACAATTTGTTTTTAATTGACTCTTCATTGAATGGTTTATGACAATCTACATTTTTATCGTGTTTTTTCCCTTTTTTTTCCAAAAGAGATTTGCGGTTTTTCAATCTAAAAATGAATCGTTCTTTGCGTGTAATAATTAAATGGTCAGAAGGATCATCCCTTCCAATTCGCATTTCTCCTTGCTCTACAGGTGCTGAGCTTAATCGACTTGTTCAACTATCTTTAGGATCAGCCCACAAATTATACCTGATACATAAAGGGGTTCGAGTTGATCCTGAGAAGTCTTTGGAATCACAAGGTGTTCAAATGGATGCCGAAATAACAATTGTTAAGCAGACAAAAGAAGAAATAATCGATGATTTACAGAGAAAAGTGCTGATCCAGAGCCAGATTAAAGCTCTGTTCATGGAATCGCTGCGGATTCATGACATGCAAATGAACATGCATGATACGCAGCTTGTTTTGCAGCAACAGAGTATTTTTGAAAATCCTGACGATTATTATTCTAGCGATGATGAGCTTGATGAACAGGCTCACATTGTTATTAATGCGGAAAAACCCACTATTCCTGCTAATCAACCATTGCCAAAGTTTTGGGAATCTCACACTGAGGAAGAGGAGGTTGAAGAAATCGACTCTTTTCTGAATCAGTTTTCCACTGTTGAAGAAGCATCAGCTTTCTTTTCTAAAGAGAAATGGTATGGTTGGAGTTGGTGATATATGTAAATCTCATCTATCTTAGTAGTTTATTAATAAAAATTCTATTATAATCCGAGTGCTTGTCTTCACAGTATTGAGGTAATCATTCCAGTTCTTTCCATACCTCCTAAATAAATTCTCTTGTGGGAGCCTAGATGCAGTGAATATTGATGAAGGGGTAAACTGTTTTGACATCTCAATCTCAAATGTAGACTCATCTTTGGCATTAGGAGCAGCGAAGCATTCTTTGAGATTTGCAGCAGGAGCAAATAGTGGCATCTTTTTCCTCTTGTACATAAGCCCCTCAACAAAAGTATACTGTTCATAAAAGAACATACTCCTTGCTTTTATATTAGAAAAACAATTTCGAAAGAATATCGGGTAATTAGGGGGCACGTAAAAAAGCGGCACTGAGCAATTAATGAACTGAGAGTCTTCAATATGTATTGATCCTGTGGAATTCATTACATATAATACAGAGTATGTGGGAGATGAATTCGAGTTACGCCATATACATGACTTAATCTCGGCTTTATTACTAAATCCAGCTAAAACAACCCCATTGTAATGATCAAACTCGTTGAGCCTAATGAATGTCATTCGCATACTATGGAATTCCGAAAAAAAAATATGGCCAGATATATTTGATAGGCATTGGTTAGGCTTGGTAAAATTTGAGGCAAAAATAGACTGATTTCCATCGCATAGAACAATTGAACCCATTGATTCGCATTCAGATCCATCAACTAATGTGAAATTAATGTTAGTGCTTGTTAAACACTGAGCATAAACAACTGCTCCACAGCTAGCATTTGAATTAATAGCATGAATACTGTCAAGTATTAATTCAGATCCAGTAAAAAACACAGCCCCACCATAGAGACATGCAGAGCAGTTCTCGAATCCTGATTGAATTAAATGTAACAATATCAATGAATCACTGCTTCTAGCATATATAGCTCCTCCGCAAGTTAATGGATAGAAAGCTAAGATTGTTTTGCAAGAATAGAATGCACAATGCTTAACGAGAAAGTCAAGAGGATTTAAAAAACATTGCCTATTTCTTATCACAGTATTCTTCTTCATCTGATCATAACCAGAATCAAAAATAATTGCATTTGATAGAAAATTCTTGAACAAAGACATCCCAACTTCAAGATTATTTCTCCTAAATATTCCAAATGGGTAAAAGCTCTTCGAAAAACTACCATACTGAATCAAATAATTACCATAATTATATAAATAAGATGGAGAAAACCTAATATCGCGAATATTGCAGAGCGCAAGCTTTGAAACATAAAAATTCATTTTTTTGTTGAATGAAAAACCCTTTTCCTACTTTTCCAGCCACGATTTCTGGTTCACATCATCGAATACCATTAATTACTGACAAGAAAAATGCGGGTGATGTGCCGAAGCACGCAAATTTCTTTGAACAATTACCACCAAGTTATCCATCTAGTGGGGGTTTAGATTGGAGTATTATTGCTTCATGTAACCCAGAAAGCATTGTTGAGTCTAATGATATTCCCACAATTGAAGCAATTATCAAGTCCTTTTTGAGTTCTAGGTTTTCTTCAACAGAATTGCAGATATTGCCAAATCCATTGGCCGCAAAGTTTTTTCGTGTGATGCAAATAGCAGTTACATATTTAGTTGATATCCAAAAAGACTTGAAAAAAAGAATTGAAGGATATGAGACAAGTAACGATTCCCTTAAAGGAAAGATTAAAACAGTTACAGAAGCACTAACCAAGCTAAAAGCTAAAACTTCTATATCAACATTTGAGAAATGTGTGATTTGTAGAAAACAATATCAAAGTATTGAATTCTTAGACAAACACATGGCAAGAAGGCATCCTTCTCTGGTTCCCGCATGGAATTCTTTACGAACAGGGAAGATTCAAGGCTTAGATGATGTTAATGAGAAGATTTCGCAGTTAAAAGAAGCCCTTGCAAAAACAAAATATGAATTGGAGAAAACAAAACTAACAGATAATCCTAACATGAGTATAATAACGGAGAAACCCGATCCACATTTAAGGGTGCTTATGGAACTACAGGAAAAACAGAAAATGCTTATCCAAGAAACAATGAATCAAGAAAGAGCCGATCTTCATTTTCGCAGAGAAATGAGATCTCAGCTTGATAATGCAATTTCTGCTTTGAAGTCGAGTCAATCTCAATTGAAAATGAAAACATTAGACTTACCACCAGTATCTATTCCTGAACAAAGAGTGCATGAATTAGAGAACTCATTGACATCACAGTTAGTTCACGAGCAACTAAAAAATGAGATTCCATCCAGTTCAAATATAAAATCTCATGATCTTGAAGAAGTTAAATCAACAGCTCCAATTCCTGTATTAATTACTACAAATCTTTCAAATCGTAATGAGGCAGTTGACATCAAAGCTAAACGCCAAAAAATTGAGTTTAATTTTGATACAGCCCAGCCTGTAATCAGTGGAAGAATTGAAGGAGCTGCTCCTTACAATCCTCCTGAGATAATGAATCAGCAAAAGTCGGATCCTACACCAATTGTAGATTACCATAGTTCAGTTATTGTAGGAGATGATTATTGGAATGAGGGTAATCATTTATTATCAACTCAAAAATCGAAAACCCAATTGCCCAAAGTAGCTTTATCTCTTGAGGAATTGATCAAGAAAGCCAATTCAATATTATGCAATGATATACCTGAAGACCCTAAAAAAAGAAAAAGAATTAGCAAAATCACTCAAACTATACTTACTGATGTTGATGAACGGCTAGATATGATAAAGCAAATGAGACTTTATGCTCCCTTGATACAATCATTTGCTTTCCAAGTTTTACATGTTGAATCAAAAGAATATGAGGAAAATTATAAAAGCTTTTATGAGATGATTAACCAAGAGTATCCGATTCCAAGAATTAACAAAGATGATCTCTTTAAGATAAGATCACAGAAATGGAACATTAACAATCCCATCCCTCAAACTCAAAATCTCAAAGCCCCACCTCCACCAATTAATAATAAGCAAGATTTTCAACCAAAACCACCTCTTCCCTCCATATCACCAAAGAAAACCACATTTTTATTACCTGAAAGTAGTGAACTTGAGACTGTATCTCGATTTAGTGATCATCCATCTGAATCTTCATCAACCATAGGGTTCTCTGAATCACCATATCTCTATGTTAAAACCATAAAAGATCCTCAAGTTGGAATTTCTCATATTGAAGAGCAAGAATTAATTTTTAATCTTAGCCAATTTGATTCTGTTTCTGAATCATCTGAGTCTGAACTACAAGAAATAAAACCTATCGAAAGGAAAGAATTTGAATCAGTATCTGATAGTGATAGTGATGGAGTTTCAAAAATGGTTGCCACTACTTTGAGATCAAGCACAGTTGAAATAACTCAGAAGTCTATTATTTCGGATGAATCTTTTTCGTCTAATAAGGGGTAACCAAAAATAATTCAACAAGAAAACAATCAGATTGAAATTACCCTTTGTCAAACTGAAGTTGAAATTGAAAAAAATTGTCTCAATTTGATTTGAAAGATATTTATTTTAAATTTTTTTATATATTTAAATCAAAAGTGAATTGATAAAATCTTAACCAGCGTTTCCAACCGCTAAAGCATTACAATGAATGGCTTTTTAGTCACTAATTCTAGAAAAGGAACGTGTCTTGGAAAGAGAGAATCCGAGCATTTCATATATCGGATTATATCTATGCAAAAAGAGCTTCAAACTAAGTATAAACAAATAAGTTCAGCCATTCAACTTGATATGATTTTGGAGATTATTTTCTTTTTATTGATAATTCACATTCTAATTTCTTATGAAAAATTAAATGAATCAAACCAGAACTTATCTGTAATAAATCAAAATAATAAAGGTTTAAGAATTGTGAATCTAATGTGGTTGAATGATTATGATATTATTCTATGTAAGTTTTTAATGTGTGAAAGTGAAAATATATCTCATGGAAGGTCTTATGTTAATGATAATACCATTATTTCTGATTGTGTTTTCTCAAGATTATTTACAATAAATGGTGATGGTGGTGTAGTATTTATTAGCCCAATTTCCCTATCAATTAATGTTTCTCACACAATATTCTATAATTGCTCTTGTTCTGGGAGTGGAGGTGCGATATACTTCTCTTCAACTAATTCCTATCTCAGAATGATATGTGCTAATAGATGCTCTGCAAATAATAATCATTTTGCTTATCTTTCTGCATCTCTAAAGAATCAAGTGGAGTATCTATCTTTAACATATTGTTCCTATTCTGCATTTGGTTATTATTCAGTTCACCTAAACTCAGGGGATCAGAGTGTTGAAAACGCAAATAGTTCAATGAACTATGCTAACCAAATATCTGGAATTTGCTTTTATTCCCCATCATCATTCACAAACACACACTGCACATTCTCAAATAACAAGGTATCTAGTAGCATTTGCCTTTACTTCTATTCTTCCTCAGGAACAATATCAATGTCATATGCTAACATTGTTCATAACAACAGTCCATACTCTGGGATTGTATATGCAACTGGAGAAGGATCAAGAAAGTTGATATATTGCATTTTCCATAATAATTCAAACACTCTATTCTATATTTGGTCAGGTTCCCTTGAAGTGTCTCATTCTTTCATAGATCATTCCTCATTATTAATCTCAGCTGGAACAACAGTATCTACAGCAAATAATAATTCACTTACAAAAACCATAACATATCGAATACAATACTTCAATTCAGTATATTGTAATGCGGACTTGCCAATAATTGGACTAAGACAATTAAATACTATGGATCAAACAAATTTGAGGACTTCCTCTTTCATATTTCAAATAGTATATCTAATAAATTCTTAAGTAAATTCCCATTATACAAGATTAATTTTTGATTTCTATGTTAAATCTATTTTGTTTAGCTTTTTAATGTGAATGTGCCAAAAAAGATCAGATTCCCAATATTTTCTCCAATTAGTTTTAAAAATAAAATCGAAATCATCAACAAAGTTTCCTGTGTGTAATGGATCGGACTCTATGAGTGTTAATGACCCATTGTTCTATAACTGTTTTATCAATCATCTCCTTTTTTGTTTATATACAACTATGTATCCATTAAATGGATACATATTTTATCCAGGTTAACTTGAGGAGACGATTATTAACATGACGAGTTTACTTGAGGCTGATCCCATTTTTGAGCCTCCTACATTGGTTGAAAAAGATGAAAAAAAAGGTTTTGTTAAGAGAATGATGAAGGATATCTTTCCGCCGAAGAAACCATCGCCTTTTAATCTGGATACTACCGATGCAGTAGCAATTGTATTTTTTGCGGCTATTGGTGTGATCACTAGAGTATTTAGGATCCAATTCCCCCCTACAACAGTTTTTGATGAAGTTCATTTTGGGAATTTCACAAATTGGTATCTTAGAGGGCAGTATTTCCATGATATTCATCCACCTCTTGGAAAATTGATTCATGCTGTTATTGCAAACTTTGCAGGATATAAAGGAGATTATTCTTTTGAGCTTTTGGAAGGTAAGAAATATCCATCAATGACATATGTTGCTCTAAGATTGACTCCTGCATTTTTTGGGGCCCTTTGTATTCCATTGTCATATTTAATAGTAAGGGCTGCATATGGAAATCATTTTGCAGCATCTTTTGCAGCAATTCTGACAGCATGTGATCTTATGCTTGTTATAGAAGCTAGGCACATTCTGATTGATTCAGTACTTCATTTTTTTTCATGTCTTGCTGTTTTCTCTATATTTTTAGACGAAAGACTTGAGAATGTGGTCACTTTCATTTTCGAGTGTGTTTGTTTGGGGTTAGTAGCATCATGCAAGTATACATCTGGTGGTATTATCCTTTTGGCTTTATACAGACAGTTTAGAGATATGAATTTGAAGGATATAAGATTTAATCCTCCTATTAGGCCAATTGCAAGAAGCATTTTAATTATATTTACCGTGTCATTCATACATTATATCATGTTTTCGATCCATCTTTCTGCCCTACCATATTATCCAGAGAATAAAGAAAACATACCAAAGTGTATTGAAGATTCTCTTGTTGATAGGATGAATCCTGATTGGGAGAAAAGGAACAATGCACCATCTATGTTAAGGAGAATTATTACATTAGTTCTCCATATGCATTTTTCTAATATGAATGTTGGCCATTCTCATCCATATGCTTCTCCATGGTGGTCATGGCCGTTATTTATGAGGAAATGGTTGTTATTTTGGACATCTGAAGGAAAGCACTTGATTTGTTTTGGAAATCTTTTCATTTGGTACCCTGTTTTCATTGGTGTTATTTGGAATTTAATACGAAACTATATATTTAAACAAATTGATTCCCAATCATACTCCATGCTATTTGGATATATATTCTCCTTCTTACCATTTGTTCTCATTCCGAGAGATACATTTATATATCATTATTCCATACCATTACTTTTTGGGATTTGGGGTTTATCACTTTCGATACAGAATATGGATAATCCAAAGATTCGAGGATTTTTGTTTTCTTCTTTAATTCTAGCAGCCATAATTGGATTCATATTTTGGTCTCCATTTGCTTATGGCTTGACAACACCTGATTTTGAGTTTTTAGTTTGGAATGATAAATGGAGGCGGTAAAAAATCTATAATAAACCATTTTAATATAACATTTACTTTGTTTTTTTCGGTATTTCTTTGAGTGACATTACTCTTGTACCAACATCATTTGCTTTAGAAGACATTTCATGTATTGATATAAGTTTGTTTCCCTTAATACTCCTAACTGAAGGTTTCCAGTCGGGGTGATTTTCAACAAAACTACTGGAATCTGATTCAAGATTCTCAGTTCTTTTTGGAGTGGGTGGAATTTGAATTTGAGTAGGGGGGTTTGATGGTGGTATATAAGATGTATGAATATCCCTATGTTGATATTTCATTACAACAGGCAATTCCTTCGGTTTAGGGACAACATCAGCTCCATCCAATAATTTTTCAACTTTTTTATGCAATTCTTCATCAATCGGAAATGGATCACCTCCTTTTGCATTGAGTTTTTGTGGCTCATCAGCTGTAAAGCTTGACAAAGATGATGATTCGGAAATTGGAAGTTTTTCTTTCACAACTGAGAGTTTTTTTGTTCCAACAAATACTATTTTTTGAGATGATTCCTGAATTGGTGTCTGAGGAGCAGGTTTTGAGATCAGTGGACGTTCAAAACGTGATGGATCAACATCCCAAATGGGTCCATTAGGAGGAAATTGAGGCTTGGGTTGATATATTGGTTCATTTCTAGGAGGTATGTATTCTTGTCTTGTGGCTGTATAGTTTGGATCCAATGACAATAGTCTAATACTGGGTTGCTTCGATTTAGGGATACTTATAACAACTTCTTCGTCAGATTCAATTTTCTTCTTTTGCTTTTTAACTCTCTTAACACGCACTTTCTTCTTTGAAGATTTTTCGCTTTCTGAAAGAATGACAGATGATGATACTAATGGTAGATCCTGATGTATTTCGACTTCTCCAGATGACTCAATAATGTTCAATGAGTCAATAATATCACTTTTCTCTTTCAATTCTTCTTCTTCAGTAATTTCAGTATTTGGTTTTGATGTAACAATGGGTCGAGTGATAATTTCCATTTTCTGAATTACCTGTGAAGGAAGATAAAACTCTTCAAACTCTATGAGATAAGGTGGGATGGGAAATCCTGTTTCAACATTGAGAATTTTCCGTGGTATTCCACATCTGAGCCATGGTACCATATGAGATATAACTGTACTTATAAATATTTGTGATCTAGGAATTTTTTCGGTTTGCGGGGTTGTAAGCTTCATAACAGCTTCATGAACTTTATTGAGAGATGTATTCCTTATAACACGAGAGCATTCCGTGATATAATGAATAAAAGCAGGATCATCTTCAAATGATGCCGATGATGAGGTATAAAGTGAGTAAATATCAGGAGAAAACGACTTCATTCCAGCTTCCTTGATCTGTTTCATTGCAGAGTATCTGTTAATAAACTCTGGAAAAATTAATAACCTTAATGTAGCATCATTTGCACGTCCAATACGATTTGTTTCATTAATTGCTGCCTCTCTCCAGCGAATAAACCAAATTAGCATGAATAAATCTCGAAGGGGTTTTCTGATTTTCTCGGGTATCAGTTTCATCTTTCCATTAAGGAATAATGAAACATTTGAATAGTTAGCGATGCAAAATGCAATTGATAATACAATAGCAAAGTCATCAATTTGCTCGTCCTGGCTAGGTATTATCAAATCAAGAGACTCTTCTATCACGGCAATTCGAGATAATTGGCGATTTTTTGAGGTATCATTATTTGGCATTGTATTAAGAATTTTCTTTTGAATAATTAAATTAAAAGCAGTTAAGCATGACGATCTGAGATCATCTTCATCATCAGGAGAATTTTCAAGGCATGCAGTTAAAGCTCTATATAAAATTCTGGGATTATTGCCATGTTGGGATACAACTCTTTTAAAAAGGTTGAAAGAGTCTAAACCAATTGATTGGTGACGAGCTAATATGATTGATTGCTCAATTCTGCCATAAGAAATCAGTATATCAAGTAGTATTCTCAAATCGACTGAGACATTTCCAGATAGTTTTGGAGATGGATCATACATAAATGAACATACAATCTGAGAAACCAAATCGATATCTACACTGAATAGTGGGGGAGGTTTTTGGATATTATAGTCATTATCTTTATCTTTTATACTATATAAATTAATTCTATCATCAAAACCTTGAGAACCATCAACATAATCTATTTTTAAAACCTCATCTTCCATAATTTTTGATAGTAAAACATCCCTCGGATTAGAAGATCCAGCCAATCTATTCATATAATCATTATATAAAGATGTTATCTCCCCAGTTAAGTATAAAACACACCTGAGCAAAAAGAAAACAATTAATTCGTTATGATTTGCATGAAAGTTTTTTATGCAATCATCAAATAGAGTAATTAAATTATATCTAAGAGGAGAATGATATGGAAAAATGGAAAATATATCTGTAAAATATAATAATCGGACTAATTCTTTTGGATTGTCTTTTGGAAAACTTCTTATCAAATCTCTAGCTAAATCAAAAAATCCTGATGTAACTCCATAAGGGTAATGGATAGAAAACAAGTTTTCTATACTCGATGGGATGATTGAGATATCTATCCTAATCGATCTCATTTTATCTCGAGAGTAAACCACAAATAAACTAGGGTCACGAGTATCACTTTTAACCATTAGAGGTATTTGAAGATTTGTTGAAAACTTGGTTGTTGAGCAAAAAACATGTTTCATGCTTTTTCCAGTTCTTGTAATAGCGGATATTTCTCCGGTTGTGCTTGTTAATATGAAAAACAATCCTGATGCTGACCATGAAGCATCAGCAACTAAAACTTCATCTGATCCAAAAACATCACTAAGAGATAATATAGAAATTATTCTAAGATTCCTGGTTAACAAAACAATAGATTTTGAAACAGCAACAACAATAATTCTACAACAGTGGCTCCACCAAACACATGGTGACCCTCCTCCTTGATAAATTGGTAATGTTACGTCTGCTTTTGCAAAATATGTCAAACCATCACGAATATGACATATAGATACAAACAGATATAGAGTATCAAATGGAATGCATGGAGGAAGAACGGCAGTTAGACAACAAACACCCTTCCCTTCATCAGGATTATCAAATACACACAAATCCTGATAAGAAACAGCAGAATTTTGAGGTATATTTGGAGCAAGTGCTGGATGTAAGGTGAAGGTTTGTTTTTGTCGAAACACACCATGACTGACTTTTCCGAGCTGCGATTGGGGATGATTCGATAACACTGGTATTCCGAATCTTGAATCAGTTGTTAAATCCAACCATTCTCCCATTCCTTCAGGCAATCCAGAAATCTGATGCCAAACCCAAAGCATTTCATCGACAGCGATCGCGATAATCGTTCTCCTTTCACTTGTAGCTAACCCTCTAACTCTTTGATTAAATGTTGTCGTGACATTCTTCTGTGCTGCCATAACGTATGGGAAATCTTTCACCCTTGAGTGAGCAGTGGTCAAAATTATATCTTTCCCATTTGGTATTTGGGCGTGTTGTATATTAAAATCATTTTCGATGGATATGGCATCTTTTGGTATTGGAATTGTGACTACATTTGTCGAAAACTCATTAATGTGAAGTGCTAATAAAGGGCTTAATTTAGGAAGATGAATTGATGAAGTTCCATTTGGAGATATTATTACTTTTTCAATTTTATTATTCAACAAACCCATTGTGTGAACAGATATCCAGGAATTGTTCCGATGGATGAATCCTTTCCCAGGTTTTACAAAAAAAAGAATTCCCGAATTTGATGTGATATAAAATATTTTTTTAGTTCGAGGAAGAGAAACAGGAGAAGAAGAGACCCACATTAAATAAACGGAAAATTAAACTTACATTTATTTTCGAGGTGTCGTAGTGTGTTCTGGGAGAGGGGGTAGCTTTGTCATTGATCCTGCTTTGGCTAGTAAAGCATCTCTTTTAACTTTTCTGTTCAGGGCACTTAATACATTTCCAGTTGGTTTCGAGTTGAATACTTTGTTGAATGTAGTTTCCCTATTAAGTAACTCTGCTTGGCAGTGCTTTAACTCTGTCTGGATTTTTTCAAAAGCAGCAGTCCTTTCTCGGATTAGATCTTCTAGTTTTAGGATTTTTTCAAGATCTTCAGGCCTTGCTTCCCTATTATCGAATTTTTCATTCCATTCCTGTGTCTCTCTTTCAAGGTCAGAAATCAGTTTCCTTTTTTCACTTTCAATTCTTTGTATCTCTGATTCCATTGTTTGTTTCTCCTCTTCAAATTTCTTTTTGACATCATTTATCCTCTCTTGGTATTCTTTTTCTTGGTTTGAGAGTAACTGATTATGCTTCTTTTTTTGGGAACTCACTTCACTTTGCAGTTGCTCCAATTGATTATTCAGCAATTCAATTTCTTTATCATGTTGTTCTTCAAGTGATTTGGTATCAGCTTCACCTTTTTGCATAATTTCATTTAGTTCGCTAGTGAGTTTTGATTGCTTTTCTTCCAGTTCTTGTTTAAGATTGACCAACAATTCATTTTGAATTTTTTTCTCTCTCTCATAACTATCATTCTTCTTCATTAATTCTAATTGATTATTTGCTTTGAGAGATTCCAATTCCTCATTCATTTTTCTTAACTGATCCTTCCTCTTTTCTTCAAGCTGTTGCCGCTTCAATTCAAGTTCATTTTTCAATGTCTCTATTTGTTTGTTTAGGCTGGCTATTTGAGAATTCTTTTGTTCATTAGTCTGATTAATCTCATTAGTAATTTTTCGAATCTCGGCCTGATGTTTTTCCCTCAATTCTAAAAGCTCTAGATTACGTTGCTCAGAAGATTTTTGTCGAGATTTTTTTTCTGATTCTAAATCATCTTGCAATCGTTTTAACATGCTATTATACTCATTAGCTTTCATTTCATTTGTTTCTTGATGTTTCTTTTCAATTTCAGAATTTGTGCTCTGTAAATGATTCAATTTAGCCCCCCAATGAGTATTGATTCTTTCTTTCTCATAAACCCAGTCCTCTTCAATTCTCTTTAACTCAGATTTTACAGCATCAACTTCTGTTTGAAGCCTCTTTGTTTCTTGAGAATTCCTTTCTTCGATCTTCTCTTTTTCTAATCTCTTTTGTTCAATTTGATTTCGGATGTCAGAAAGTTTCTTCTCCCATATAGCTTTAAGATCATCAATATCCTTTTTCCTTTGATCTTCTAATTTAGTCTTCAATTCCTTACTATCTCTATCAAGTTTAGTTTCTGCTTCAATCTTGGCATTTTCAACTCTCTTATTATGTTCATTTTCCATGTTTTTCATCTGTTCTTCATAACTCTTCATTTGGGTATCCATATTTTGTGCATGCGATCGTATCTCTTGATCCATCAAAACATCATGATGCCCAATTAGCTCACTAATTTTTTCTTCTCTCTCTCTTTTCTTCATTTCCATCATCTCTTTATGAGCTTTTTTCATTTTAACTATTTCTTTCTCTGCAGCACTGATTTGATCAGTGAGAGCTTTAATTGCATCTGCTGAAGAACCAATGGAATTTTTTAGAGATAATTCAATTTTGGCTATTTCATCTTGATTCATTTTTTCTAGATCAGAAATTTCTTTTTTATGTGTATCTTCAAGATTTCTGAGTTCATTTTCATTTTTTTGTTTTTCAGCAAATATTTCAGCTTTGATTTTTTGTATCTCTATTTCATGTTGTTTTTGAACACTCTCCATTTCTCTGTGCAATTCCATCTCCCTCTGTTTGGAGTTGGTAATAAATTCTTGATGTTTTAAATTCAATTGTTCAATCCTCTCTTTATGTTCTTTGAGGAGAGATGTTTTCCTATTTTCGGTTTCGCTAGTTGTAGAATTGGATGAATCATCTAGAATTTTCATTTGTTTAGCATGTTCTTCCTTTTCTTTTTGTAGCAATTCATCTAAAGATCTTAATTCTTTCTTGAAAATATCTTCTTCTTGATCTATTTTCATTTGTAACTCTCTAATATCAGTTGCATATCGATTTTCAATTCCCTGCAGCTCTTTTTTTAATCTCTCAATTTCATTCTGAAGCTTCTGACTCTCTAATGCTTTTCTACTACTACTTTCGTGAATCCTTTTTTCCATTTCATTTTGTTGATGTAGAAGACTCAGTTTCAACTCATCAACAAGAACAGAAATTTCATTTCTTTCTTTTTCAATGGACTTAAGCTTAGTTTCAAGTAGTGTCTGTTGGCTAATAAGACCGTTCAAAAAAGCCTGTCTTTCTTTTTCAATCGATTTTTTCGCTTTATCAAGTTCTTCTTCGTGCTTTTTCCTAATCTCCTCTTCAGCTTTGGCATTCTGAATTACAATATCATTGTATTGTTTGTTAGATTGATTAACTTCTGCAGCCATTGCTTTTTTAAACTGTTCCTCGAGTTTGGATAGGGTGTATTCATTAATTCTTTGAAACTCATCCTGGACATTCTGTATCATTTTCATTTTTTCTTCAGCCTTGAGCTTTAACTCAGTCAATTGTTTTTGAAAAGCCACAACTTGATTACTAGTTGATTCAATAATCCTATGGGCTTGATTCTCAAGAACACCCCTAATGTCTTCATATTGTTTTTTCACTTTGTTAAATTCAGATTGATGAGCTTGCCTAATAGTTGCATCGATGTTTTCTTTGAAGACCTGAGATTGTTTCCTAATTTCTCCTAGAGCCTGTTGTGATTGAGTTGAGGCCTGGGCTAATTCAGCCTCTAATCTATCTTTCAAACTCTGAACTTCGTCTTTCCGATCAATGGCTTCTGCATGCAATTGAAATACTGTTTTGGTTAAATATGCGATTTTCTTACTGATATCAAGTACCCACACTTCATTTGGATTCATGTTAATAACGATCAGATTTATGAAGAGATTTCGACACAAATTCAAGATTAAACTGTGTTTAGAGTCATTTTTTTCGATTCTTATTATGTTATTTATTGGTTTTGGGATCATTTTTAGCCAAATGAATAATAATTCTCCTAAAAACCATACTATTCACAGATTTAGGGTTGGAATTAGACGAACAAATACTAAATCGGAGGAATTCTTATCGATGGTGAGAAAATCATTAGGATTTTATCTTGATAAATGTATTGGGCATGATGAAATTAATGTAGAAAATGGTGATTGTATTGATGAATTTGGTTTTTCTTCGACATTGTTTGAATCGCTTGAAACAATGATGATGCTTGATATGAAAGACGAGCTTAGAAGAGCAATAAAATATCTTAAAACCAGTTTTAATATCCAGCAAGTCAAATGGTGTAGCAGACGTGAGTTATGGACGAGAGTAATTGGTTCCTTGATTGGGGCTTATTCGATATCCAAAGACAATTTTTTTTTAGAATTAGCTTGTAATATTGCTGAAAATTCAATATTACATGATAATGAGTTTTCAAGGGTTCTCAACACTGAAGGTTTTGGAAAGGAAATGGCAGGGATCAAATCCAAATTTATTAGTGATTTTTCAGCGGGTTTACCAGAGTTAGCAGCACTATTTAAATTTACTAATAGATTAACTTTTAAAAAACAGATAGACAATATTCTGATTCGATTACCAATTAAACACAATAAAATCGGTACTGTTTATAATAATGATACGTCATATCAGGACAACAAAGGAATCGATGGATATATTATGAATTTTCTAAGTGATATCTCAATGTTTAATGAAATCATTCCAAATTCGGCTATTGAAGCATTTATAGTTGAGTATTGTTCATATCTTCAACCAAAGCTGGTATCTTCATCAACTTTTTTATATCCTTTGTTTCAAATAATTTCGTATTTTGAGCAGAAAGAAGCAGTTTTGATGTTGCCTGTTGAAGAAGACTTAATCTTACATTTATATAATAATTATAAAATTAATAAGAATAGATCATTAGCACTCTTTAACGATTTGTCTGATCTTGGATATAAATTTGAGGGAGATGGGCTACGAGAATTAATACGTAAGAGCTCAAAAGATACTAAAATCATGAAACTATTTATTCATATCCTTGAAATTACTAAAAGAGGCCGAGGATTCTCATCATTAATGAAGTCAACTAAGCGGAAAATACATCACACTAATATTCAATCTAGCAATCTTTTCGGACAATTTTTTGGTCTAGGATCAATAGTAGTAAGTGGAAATATACAAGTACTTGATAGATATATTATCAATTCACGTGGGCATTTATTAATTCCTCATATTGATAAATAAAATTTATGTTTTGTATTCTGTTTCTTTCGATTAAGACCGATATATATGCTTTTATGGAAAGAAAAAGATGGAATGTGATTCATTTTAGTAAAAAAACGTGTAATATCTGTCATGAAATCGAATCAGATTTTAATAGAACAGCAAAAGTTTTCAAACATGAGAGCAACATAAGTTTTATAAAAATTGACTGTGATTTCAATCCGGGTGCATGCAAAATGTTTTCTGTTTATGGTATTCCAAAGGTGATTATTGTCGATAGGCACAATTGGACAATTAATGATCTTCCTTTCCCTAAAGTTTCGGAAAATTTTATCGACAAAATAGAAGAAATTACTGGAATTCATCCTTTGACGAATTATTCAAGAATGAAGTATTATAATTATAAAGAATTTTTATATTATCAACAGAGATTGTATTGTGTAGCTTCAGTTTTTCATACGGGAGTGATTCCAACAGAATCCAGAAAAGTTTTTGATATGTTTTTGCACCAAAAGGAATTCATACCTGGTTCAATTAATGTGTTGAATCATGCTATTCCTCAATTTATTCTCTCCAGGAGAGCATTTCCCACTATTGGGGTGTTTTCTCATCGCCTTTGGAAGTTTTTTAACTTATCATCACCAATATATGAACTGTATTCAGGTATTAACTCTTTCTGTTTTGGTGTTGATAAGCTTCCTCTCCATCAATTTATTCAAAGAATTATCTTAAATCTTAACTCAGAGCCTGCTCCAGATTCATTTTTTGGGATCAAAAACCTCTCACTGCTTAAACAGTTCATTCGAACTGCTGACAACTTATCAGATAATGACCTTGAATTAGCACTTTTTAAGATGAGAGAAATGATGGACACGGAGACAATGAGCGAAGATACATATCACACATTACAGCTAAGGATTCTTAGCATTTTGCTAATACTAGAGATGAGGGACTGAGTGTATAAAGTTCACAATTTACCCTTGTGGTCGATCAAATTCCACTTTTATACAAATGGCTGAAAAGGAACAATCTAAGCAGTTACCTGATATTTTTAAGGTTAATTGGTATCCTAAAGAATTCCCAACCGAAAACGAATCAGTTGCTGTTAGACTTACACGAGTAGATGAAATGGGCATCTGGGTAGAATTAAAAGAATACGCCAATAAAGAAGGAATGATTCCACTTGGTCAATATACCACACGTAGAACAAGGAGGGTCCCAAAAAGTGTTAAAGTTGGTAAACTTGATATTGCACTTGTTACACAGGTTGATGAAGAGAAAGGCAATATGGATTTAACCAGACAAGGTCTTAGTGAGGAAGCACAACAGGCTGCTCTCAAGAAATACGATGACTATAAGAGTTTGATGAGTCTCTTAGCATACACAGCATCTGAAACAAATACCACTCTAGAGGAACTTACTGCCAAAATATCATACACACTCCATAATTCTACAGGCAATGCATATGCTGCACTCCAAAGTTCCAACACAAAACCCGAAATTCTAGATAATCTAGACGTTTCTAACAATGTTAAGGAGTCTCTCCGTAATCAAATCCAAAGAATGTTCACACCACACGAAATTAGATTACACTCCACTTTTGAAGCAGAAGTCTTAACAACCCAAGGAGTTCTTGCTTTAAGGGATGCCTTATCATCAGGTTATTCTGTCGCCCCTGAAAGTTCACTAACAATCAATGTTATTGCTCCACCTCTATATGCCGCATCAATGATAGTCAGAACTGATGATAGTGACACAACAATATTGAATAAGGTATTAGACACAATCAAGAAAAATCTAGAAAAATGTGGTGGTAGATTCACAATTAAAGAGGCTCCAAAGACAATCACATCCAAAGAAGCTCAGCAAATACAAAAGGAGCTTGAAGACTTGGCCAGCTCTGTTACCGCTAACGGTGATATTGATGAAATGGAAGCAAACGAATAATATATAAACCATAGCTCTTTAATCGGCGTAACTATCAATTTTTTACCCTTGTTCTCAAAAAATGTCAGTTATTAAGTTTTCTGAAAAATATATATTTTTTTATAAAATCTTCGTAATCAATTCAAACTGGGATAAAATTATTATAGAATTCTCAAAAATTGATTATCCACAGTTATGATGTTGAGAGAGAGGTATTACGGTAAGAGTTCTTCGTTAAGCTTATTTAAGAGTGATTCTCGTAACATGAGAAACCTAATAACTATGTCTAAGCTCCCTTCTTTGTCACCTGCTTCAGAGGTTCAGAGATCATTGTCTCAATATTGTAGTAAGGGGAAAAAATTACAAAGAATGAATAGTTCTCAGAGCGAATTACCTGTTTGTGATGAAGATATTTCTGTTAAAATTGATTATGGTAAAGGAACTCACCAGATTTCGAATATTCCAGAAGTTCCTAATTTTCCATCGGTTGAATCGAAACATTTTCTTGATATTTTTAAAAAGAAAATTGCATCTTGTTCAATTATGTGTTCATTTTATAATGATGTATCAGAAAACATTTCTATTGACAACAAAACCAAGAGTTTAAACGATTTTCATAATTTATTCTTAGGAGTATCTCCAATTATATCGTCTTTAAAGGATGAAGACCTTCAGTTATTATACGAAATGTGTATCAAGAATATAAATCGGAGGATTGTCCCTTTAAATACATTGGCATTGTTTAATCATGATGTTGCCATGTTTTCAGATCCTTCTTGGGTCCATCTTAGTCTTATTTATCAAATAATCACTCGTCTTTTTATAGAAATGCCATATTCAAAGTTCTTTAACCATCAGACAATTGATATTATGTTTAGCGTTATAGGATCTAATGATGTTAGAGAAAGATCCTTTGTGATACAATTCTTAATAAGATTTATGGAACAAATTCCTTCTGAAATCAACTATGTGATTTCCAGAATCAACAAAACAATATTTGAGCACAGTGATATGAATTACTGCCCTTATGGTGTTCATTCCGTTCTAACCCTGTTTTTGGAGATTTGCAAAAACAGTGTTGGAAGTGAAAATTTATTGATAGCATCTTTCAGACATAATATATTGCCTCTTATAGGTGACAAGTATTTTTCATATTTTGATAATATTCTTCTCGCCATAATTGAGTATTTTATCGAAGATGACAATAGATATAGCTATATTGTTGTTAATATGATGTTGAAAAAATGGCCATATACAAAACTATCCAAACAAGTTGTTTTTTTCAACACAATGTCAAGATATTTACCAAAAATGGGTGCAAAAGATTTGTCAAATATTATAGATAGAGTATTATTCATATATGCAAATGCTTTGGATTCCGAATGCTCTAGAGTTGCAGAGGCCGCATTTTCAATGTGGACAACACATGGCTTTGAGAAAATCATTGCTGATAACATGAAAACCATTCTTCCATTGTTTATACCCCACATAATGAATGCGCTCCGTTTTCATTGGTGCCAAATTGTAAGAGAGAACGCCTCATTTGCATTAAGTTCAATTACAAAACATGATTCAAGACTTGCCGAAAGACTCACAAAACAATGCACAACACATGGCTCTGATTTATTTGCTGAAAACCTACAAATGAAAGGATGGGTTAGCATTGCAAGAGCCTCTTCTCTTCATTACTCAGATATCAACTTGAGCTCAGTATTATTAGAAATTTCTTCAAACTTTAGCCCAAATAATAGATTAACAGGTATTGAAATTAAACCTGTCGCTAGGCCTAGATCAAATTCCCTTGGTCTGCCCTCAATTCGGAATCCGATTAAATAAACTGTTATTTAGCTAAATGAAGAATCTTAAATCTAAAAATGGGATAACATTGAGTGATACAGGAGCGGGATGGGAAATAATAAGACAAGGTGTCTTTGATTACGCTGATTATATGGAAGGGCCTCAAGAAATGGGAAATGAAATGAAAATCGCAAGAAATCTTATTATTAATATTGGTCTTCCAGGGATTTCGAAGGCAAACGATATTGATATATCTGTATTACCAAAAATTGTTAAAGTTAAAGCACGGATTCATGATTTTGAAATACCATTACCATTCGAAGTTGATACAGCTCAGGATTATAAAGCATCATGGGCCAGTCCAATTATTAAATTGACCCTTGCCGTTAAATCACCAGACATTTTAGTTAGAAAACCATTTGTGGCGCCAACTACAAACGAAGAAGAAGAAGAACAAGAGATTACCTTTAATGAAGAAAAAATGGAAGATGTAGCAGCCACAAAGAATGAAGATATCACTGAAATTAAGAAGGCCAAATTTAATCTATCTGTAGATGAAAAGGTTGTTACAATTATATTGTATGTTGCCTATGCAGATGTTGATTCGCTCAGGATCAATGATAATAGAATATCAATTTGTAATAAAAAGGGACAAGAGTATGAGGCATATATCAACCCACCATTCCCACTTACATCAGTTCGCCATGTTTCAGCCAACCCTGTCAACGTGAGGTTGATTTTCACTGAAGATCTTGAGCCGTTACAACCAGACATTCAACCAAAGCATCCATTGGATGATATAACTGCTGATCCACAATTCGAATTCAAAAACAAATATGTGTTTGAACTAGAACCATAAAATCTAGATTGTATCTTTATTATTCTAAATGGAAATCTCCACAAGTTATTCTAGTCTCAATAGACCAATTCAAAACGGTAACAATTTCATTATTTTCATCTATTGTACCAATGTACACATCACCTTCTGATGTTAAAGCAGCGATATATCCCTTTGACACTTTGATGTATTTAATTCTTCTGTCAGCAACTTTGTATTCACCAATAGCTTCGCCAGTTTTAAGTGACCATCCGAAAACAGATCCATTAGCCAACCCAACCCATATCTTGTTGTCATGAACAGAATGAGATGTTACTTGCTTTGGATGCGAGAATACATAAACAGTTGCTTCAGTTCCTCCATCAACAACGGTAACATCATTACCAATGCCAAGAATAAAGCATTTGGAATCTTCAGTAAAGCCAACAAAAGTTGGAGCAACACCAATCGGTCTAGTCCTGGCATTGTGGGCTCTCATTAAGTCCCACATTCTTAAAGATCCATCTCGGCCACAAGAGAGCATGAACTTGCCAGTTGGAGATATTGAAGTCATGTTTACAGCTGATGTGTGTCCTTTGAATTGCTTTGCCAAAACCCAATCAGAGCACCTCCAAAGACAAATGGTTTTGTCGCTGGATCCACTCACTAAGAAAGAATCCTCATAAAACTCAAGCGATTCAACACTGTCTTCATGCTGAACTAAGGATCCAACATTCTTAAGGCTCTCTGGGTCAAACAAACATATTGTGCCATCAAATCCTCCACTAGCTATATACTTATCACAGCTGGTTATAGATCTCACAGATCCATCATGTGGATGAATCCTGAATAGAACTTTGGAAATATACCCTGAGTCGTCGGGTTTGATAAAATCTGGCTTTTCTTGGCCATTTTCTACAACTTTCCAGATCTTATGAACGATCAAAGCACCATCGTATGTGCCTATAGACAAAGTTCCAATCTCTTCCGCCATAGTCTAAGCCGAACAGAGTAAGTCAATAATCAATGATTCCAAAATTTTCTGCTGTTGCCAGTTCCGTTTTTTATCCTGACCTTGAGAACGAGCAACACAGGCCTCCAATACCAGAGAGGGAACTTAGTGATTCTGAGAAACAGTTTATTAGGTCTCGTTTCCCTCGTTCTCAGGGAAACGTACATTTTATGATTTCGGCTATGCTTAGATATAACAAAGAAGTTGAATTTCATGGTGCGATAGCCTTATCATCACATTTTGTTGGGATTTTTTGTAGAGATCCAGAAAGAAAAGATTCTTTGGTTGAAAGCGCAGTTTTTCACATTTTTGATATTTACTCTTTAAGAATTAGCAAAAAATACCGAGCTTTATTGTTTTGCCGTGTTCCTGAATTGAACAAAGCGAATCCTATTGTAAATTGTAGGATTGTAACACAAAACGCATTGAGGTTTGCTCAAGTTTTAAGAAGGAACTATTTGCTATCGACATGCGCTTTCAATCAAAACGAACTGTGTGATTTTATGACCTCTCTTCCAGTCGAATTTCCATTTTTTAAACATGATCTATCCCCTTCTCAGCAATTTCAATTCACATATTACGCTTTTTCCACGAGAATGAAGATACCATATCGGCATGAAATCGCTAATTATTATCATGAGAGAATTAAGAATTTTGATGGGGTATTTGATTTCGGTAAAATATCCAATGAGTTGGTACTTTTAGGGTTTGATACAAATGACTTGAAACCTGCCATTTTTTCGATGCTTTTCATACCATACATTCATGCTCTTATATGCCACAAATACCCTTATCCTTGGATGGCTTCTTCATTATCCACAGTTGTTGAAAAGAGTAAGAACATAAGGTTCATTCATTTTGTTAACTGTAGTATAGAGCAGGGAATTGATGAAATTGGTGTTTCTCTAATCAAAAACCCCACTGTTCCCATATCGTATTTTAATTTCTCAAGGAATCCAATTGGACCAAGAGAGTATCTGAACTCACAAAAAAAACTTGTTGGTGGGGCACAGCCGTTTTTTGAAGCTTTATTGAAGCATTCTTTTGATGTGTTTTACATTAATGTTGGTATGTGTTTGATTCAGAATTTGAATATTCTCTTTACTGCCATAAAGGAAAACAAGCATCTATGGTCCCTGAAGTATCTTTACTTCAATGGAAATAATGTATCTGTGGATGATGCTTCATTATTTGTTGAACATTTAACTCGCTTGTATGATTCAAAAACTTTCAATATAAAAAGGCTGGGAATAGGAGGGAATTTTTCAGCCGTCACAAAGATTCTCGACTGTTTAATTCTGAAGCCTCAACCAATCGAAGAATTGTGTTTCTCTGGAACCCCAATAGATGAGAGCGTATACAAAAAGATAGTAGAGTATACAATACAGAGTCAAACACTAAAGGTATTGGATTTGAGTTATACAAAGATAGAACCTCGTTTGATACAGCTTTTGCTTCGACAAATATCAAGCAATAGGAGCCCATTAGATATACTTTTAGATGGGAATAATTTATCCAGAGAACGCCTAATGGAAGCTTCCAAGGGGTTTTTGTACTCCGATCTCTCCTGGTGGAAATCTATATCATTTGCTGACAATCAAATGGATTCATTTGATTTGGATTTTCTGTTTTCTATATTATGGAGAATGCCAAATTTGGAAAGCATAAATTTAAGTTATAATTTTAACAGTACTATGCCTGATATTGGGAAGATTTTGTCTCAAATTATTATGATCAAAAAACTCAAATGTATGAAAATTGCTAGTAAACCTGGAAAGGGACTTAAAGGACACATATCTGGACTGCTAGATTCTCTTGCAACATTCAAAGATTTAATCGAATTGGATCTTTCAGATAATGAAATTGGAGACGAAGGGATTAGTCAGGTTATTCAAATCTTGGAGAACAATCCAAATATTGTCAAACTATCCTTAGATAACTCATTCCCCTCTAGACTAAGCTCAATTCAAAACCTTATATACAAAGTTACCCGTCAGGAGAACATTATTTATTTCTCTTTTCCGATTGAAGATTCTATTAGACTCTTAAAATCGGCAAATCAGAAATCATTCTTAAAATATCGCAACACCATCAAAAACACACATTTATTATGTCGAACCAGAATTGATGACCATCGGAGGAAGATTGGATTGCCAGCTATGACCTACTATGAGGATATTGAAGAATTAGGAAACCTTGTTGATTCAATTACTGAATCAATGAAGAAATTGCTGCAAAATCTAAATTCTAGGATCCATAATGGAGTTTGCATGGACATTGACTTAGCATTACCATATTTATCTATTGGGCAACCTTTACGAGATGGAGGTGATGTTAAAACTGTTGATATTGGAGACATGGTTAAATATCATTCACCAAACTTTAATCTGAGGATTACTGAACCATTAAATGAAATTAATTTCGAAGAAGAAGAAGAATTGTCAAATCACATTATTGTTATTGAAGATTCTGAGGACAGTGAAAAAAGTTCTGGTGGAGAAATTGAGAAATTGGTAAATAATCCTTTTCTAAATAAGCAAACCAACCAACAAATTGATCTTTCAAGCTATTCTGATGATTCTTCTGATGATACGGTTACATTGCCAATCAAAAAGCCACCCAAACCACTAGATAGCGATTAAATCCCTGAGAAATTAGCGTATAGCTCATAAAAGAAAAAAGCATTTTGATTACCATCAAAATTGACTACTTTTCTTTTGTTTGAAGGAGGCGGATCTCGATCTAAAAGGGAGAAATGATTAATCATATATCCATATTTATCCCTGATCCAAACCCAGAAATGCTTTAGAGCTTCAGTATGTGTAGTAAAATGGGCGATTTGTGCTTCTCTACTATATGTAACATCAGATAGATCATATAAATACAATGGTGTCACTCCTGCAGTAATCAAAGACTGAAACAAACCAGGTACCCATTGATTGCAGTGCATTCCACTCACTATCAAATGAGTAATATTAAATTGCTTTGATACGGCAATGAGACTTGGATAGTTTTCAACAAAAATATCTGATTCTTTTGAATATAGAATGGAATGATGAATACTAGTATTAATTATTGAAGGTTCTTCGTTGTAATCAGAATATAAACATATATCTTTAAGGTCAGGGGATGTTTCATTTAAGAATTGTTCATCAAAATATTGGTTATCATTTGTTGAATCTGTTTTAAAGGGCATTTCTTCTTGAGTATAAAAAATAATTTTAGATCCAAAGGCTCTGAGTACTTGTGCTAATCGATTAATCTCGGGGCAGATAATATCTGCTCGATCTGTATAATAGGGGCATGCATAATTCTCATGAAAATTCAAAAATAATCCAATATTAAAGGGCTCTATTTCAATTTCTGATACCCTATTATTCTTTCCATAATAATTAAAATAGAAGCCTTTCCTGGTGACTGTTCTGGATTTATGTTTCATCTTTAATCTAAAATATAATATTCCAACAATCGAAAAAGAGAATATAAAGAAAAGATTCCCATAAAAAGCAATTTTTCTCCTAGAAACCCTCATTAATCTAAACACATTTTATTATATAATGCCAAATCCTTCGGTATATTCTATTGCTTGCTCTATTTTCTTGCTCATTTTATCCCTAGATACATAATCTGGAAGAGTTAAAATGTTGAAGCATGTGTGTGATACGGGAAGGCATTCAGAATCACCAACTCTTTGAAGCCTAAGTTTAACATTCTTAAGTCCTCCAAGAGGAGCTCTGTCTGTTCCTGTAGAAAATTTTAGAAACTTAAGCTTTTTTGTTTCAGAAAATGAGAAAAAAATCTCCCAAAACCATATTACAGCTTGAGAGCTTGTGTGATAACCATTCTCATATGTGGATGACCTTTGAAATGAACCCCAATCATAAACCATTTCTCCACTAACATAAATATCTAACTCATCAGGTTCTAGATTTCTGAACATCTTTGCTCGGCATATGTAGTAGAATCCCTTCTTAAACTCCTCAAATTGTGTCTTGATGGAATCTTTGGTAATCCAGTTGAAATATGAATTGATATATATTTCTACATTATTGTTGTCTACTAACTGATTAGCATACTTTGTTGTTAATGGAATCATAACATTAGTTCCATTTTGCTCTCTACTAACTTCAAAATATAAATCAAGACTCGATATATCCTCTTTTTTGATTAACATATCTATTAAAAAGCTGAATGATTTGGCAACTTCAGGTTCAATTTCAGCAAGATCTGACAAAATAGGATTATCATGTGACACAAGCATTTTATACAATAACATTGGGAACCTAATTGGAATAGTGATATGATTGTACACAGCTAATCCAACAATTTCACCAACAAAATGAAAATAATGGTCTTTTCCACTACAATTATGATTAAACCAAAACTGGTTATTTTTTGTCCTATTAAATAATCCCATTTCAGGATCAAATAGTTGCTCAATAATCAAATAAATGAATTCTCTTGAGGGTCCTCCAATATCCAAAGCACTTTCACCAATAAATGTGACTTTCAATTTTTTCAAAACAGAACACTCATCTGCATTCATAATTTGGTCAAATGCATCTTGAAACAAGGTATTTCTGTTCACTTTAATCTGGAAAAACAGCTCAGGAGAATTCCCTTGAACAATCTCATATACCATCGATGTTATAGCAATCATTTCCATTAAACTTTGAGATTCGATTTCGAAAAACTTCGATTTCGTTTTAAGAGGTATTAGGAAAGGAGATTGTAAGTAACTGAACCTATCTTTGCTCTCAAAAAAAACTAATTCTTGTTCTGGAGAAATCCTTGATTCTATATGTTTGTTATAAAAATAATATGATGGAAGGGGGTCACAAGAAAAATGGTTTGCCACATATACAATTTTCACTAGGGCAACAATATGAATCAAAACACTAGAGTGAATATCAATATTAGGAATCAAATCAATAATATGTGACATTGAATAATGAAGGATCCCTAGCATTTGAATCCGTAACTGCCTGAGATTAGATAACCATTTGATACATATACCTTTATGTTTCAAATCCAATGATGCAAAATATCGAATAAATGGTATCAAAGTGGTTTCAAAGAGTGAATCCAACATGATATTTGGGAAATAAAAGATGATTAACATAGATCTTAGAACAGTATAGGTAATTACATTGTCTTTTTGAATAATAGACTGTACAATACTATTCATCAAAGCTGAAAAATCAGAAGTTGATACTGTTTCAAGGCAAAAACGTGTTGAAAAATCCAAAAAATCCATATCATTAATACAAGAATTCTTTGTTGATATTCTTGATCCTTTTGGTTTTAATAAAAGCCCAAAAACTTGAACATTGCTTAAGAGCAATAATAAATCTTCTCCTAATTGACCATGCTCACCGCAAATTTTGTTAATAAAATCCAAATTTGTTTCTATATCCGATGATAGAATATCAATAGGAAACCAATCACAAAGTTTAATATCATCTGGAATCACTATTTGATTTTCAAGAACTTGAAATGCTTTTCGATTAGAATTACACAAACAATAATCATTTTTACACTTAGGATCATCACAACCATTGATGATTTGTTCAAACAACAATTTTTTTTCAAGTTCCATTTTATAAAAATGGATGTATCATTGGTTCATTAGATATTGGAAGAAAGAAAATGAAAATATCATATTGATTTCTTTCTTTTTTGCTATTTGGCATGAACAAATGAGTTCAACATAAGTTTTCTCGAATGATTCAATTGGTGATTCAACTGGGGAGATTATATTAGTTCTTAAAGGTGTTTCAAGCACTTGTGGAAAATCAGTATGACAATAGTGAGTATTAAAAAATTGGATTTGATATGTTTGCCTTGGTATAGGGGGGAATGAGGTATCAACTGAATTATTATTCTGGAATTGAATTGAGTTCATTGATGAAAATGTATTTGCATGAGAAATCATAGAGTGAGATATTTCCATGGAACCAGAGTTCAAATAAAAAAGAGTATTTTGATTCAAATCAAAAATACAATAGGTGAAATGACAAGATCCAGTTCCTGAAGAATAAACAACCCCACCCCAAGAAGGACTATTATTATGAACAATATTAGCATAAGACATTGAACCGATATTTGATGAAAAGTATATACAAATACTATGGGATGCATTGTTGTTTGAAAAAGTACAGTGTGAGCTGATAAATGATGATGGTGAAGAAATTCCAATCCCTGATGATTGAAGAGCATTGTTCATGGAACTGTTAACCTTTTCAACAAATTGGTCTCCTGATTGCAGCCAAAGAGGATAATATCCTGCTCCCAAATATGAGCAATTGTTTATCGATAAACCATCCCCTTTATTGGAATTTATCGCTTGAATATAAGCAAAATGATATGATTCTGCATAACATCCTTGAGCACATATCATTTTCAGAATGGAAATATCAGAAGAAAAGAAAATGGCTCCTCCATTTATTGAACAGGCACAACTGAAGAAAATTGAATTAGAAATATTCATTGAATATGTACCACCATTGATATAAATGACACCTCCAAAACCATTAAGTTGGAATGACCTAGAGAAGAAACAGTCAGAAATCTGAATATTAGTATCTGTATAGGAGTGACCTTGATTAATGCTTTCGTTATAACAATCATAAATCGAGTTATGGTAATTGCAACATTTATTTATTAAGAATAATTTTGGATTTGGAGGAGATGAATGTGTTTTCAAAAAAATAATACATGTCATGTATGAAAAACATATTGAAAAAAGGTGTGATTCCTTTTTATTTGATAGAAAAATAACATATTTTCGCTTCATGGATTTAATTTTTTGCATAAATAATCCAAACCATTTTTTAGACCCCATTAAATACGAAAATTCTTTGAATTAATATGCAATGAATCGTTTTTCTGAAGAATAAACGAAATATTGTCATTATTTTGCCAGAAGGACAGAGGAGAATAATAGTGTGAAGCATCTGCGCAACACTAAATGGCTAACATAATTCAAATGATGATATTTGCCTTTTTGAAATGGAACAGCACATCTTAGGCCACACACAAAAATTATTTCCTTTTGAAACAATCTCAGTTATATTGGTACTCTTGTTTGGAGGGTGCAGGGGTGGCGATGACTTCCTTTTTATCATTTTTAATCCTAGAGTCAATGAAACGAGCAATTACCCCCATTGTTATGGTTTCAATAGCCCATCCAATCATTGTTGTGAAATGAATATGGACTTGCTTTTCTTTTTTTAAATAGATCTGGGATATTGGTATGGTTATTGATGTCAAATAGGTTATTAAGACGGTTGGAAATACATATAAAACAATTTCATCCGTAATTTTGATATTTGCAGAGTTAATTATGTCTTTGATGAGCAAAAAAGTAATAAATGGCCATAGAGAACATAGCATAGTGGATAATCCAATAGATATTGAAGAGTAAACAAATACTCTTGTCCCAAAATCAGTTTGATTATCCATGAACCTATTTGAAAAAAAGCAGAAAAAGGTTGGCAAGATCATGAAAACGAACATATAAAAAAATACATTTCTTTCATTTCCCAATTTATTCCCAAACATCCAGATAGAAAAATATAAAACCATCATTAATCCAAATGTTATCCCAAGAAAGGTTCTAAATCCATTATTTGAATCGAAAAAATCAAGGCCCATACTAGCCAAAACTTCTGTGAAAAATCCGAGAGCAGAAAGACTGCCAATTGCTCGAAGACGACGTAATAAACCCATTTAATAAACAATTTATTAGACGCTGTTCATTTCTACCCAATGTAGTGCCTGTTCTTGAACAGAATATAGAGCGACAGATGTCATTAAATCAGTGCTATCCATCCCATATGAAGAGAATTTAAGAAAAACAAAGAATTCTCTTTCAAATGGGGCACCATATGTATTAAAGCGAATTGGTCCTTTTGAGCATTTCTCTTCAAATTTGGTAAAATCAGCTTCTCCTATACCAACAATTACAATACTAATAGGTTCATATTGATTTTCGTACAATAAATCCATAAATTCATCCAAATCAACTGGAATATCATCTATCATAATCGTATGAACCATATAGCTATTTGGATCCTTTTTCCCTTTTACAAGCTTAATGGCCTGGATTGTTGATGGAACTATTCTAATCGGCATATCAGGCTTAATATTCTCAACAATATTACGGTATGAATTGTTCAAGTCTCTGAGTCCATTCAACTCATCACTACCATCAGATGATTTAAGAGGAAACTCATATGATAAGACCCCATTATACTTGGCTGCAAACCCCCAGGCGTGAAATTTTCTCCCATCAGAGTATGGCTCAATTGCTTGGCCAATTGAAGACATGGTGGCTTGATACTGGTTCTTTCTGGAAACGGATAACTCATGAAGTGATTGAATATTCCTGCTTGTCTTATTTGATGATGCAAAATCTATTGCACAAGAAAAATTAATTCTGAGTCCAGCCTTCAAATGACCAAAGAATGTCAATCGCTCTATAAGAGTTGCTGTTCTAATAATAATATAACCTGCACGCGCAATCCTCGGATTTGATGGCGTTAGAGAGAATTTAGTGTTTTTTGATGCCTGTATCATGTTAACAGTGAGGTCCTTGAAACCAATTGGATAGACAGGTTGGTCTTGTTCGGCATTTTGAACTAGAAACCGGATTGGTTTATTGTAGTCGTTGTTGCAAATCAATCTGCATGGTAATGATATTGGAGCCCATTGTCCAGTTTCTGATCGTTTAACTGGATCTGATGTGAAAACAGGATACCATTCTCCATGATCATTTTGTGTACAAATAGCAAGCTGTGGATAGTTTTTTAGCAACCAATGGTTCTTGGGCATATTGTAAAAAGCAACAATCATTGAAATCACTCCTCTTCCTCTATACTCTTGTTCAGCAGAAACAGTAATCTCAGCAGTAGCTCCTGTTAACATAATTAAGTCTTTTCCCCGAATTAAAACACGCCCTAAAAATAATGTTCCATCACCAATTTGTTTGTACTCATGAATCTGTTTAATAGTTGGTGTCATTTCAAACAAAACAATTTTATACTGTTGATTTTGATTAATTCGTGGAATAACAGGGTACTGGCTCTTGAAATCATGGTTGCTTTTGTTGAAAACACTTTCAGTAATGAACAACATATTATTATGTGTATCGAACAAAGCACATGCACAACCACAACCATTACTCATTATCTCAGGAACAGAGATCTTAGCATGAAAATGTAGCATCACACCTTCATCATCTTGATCGAAATAATTCGAAAAAGACATTCAAACGAGTTAAAATTTTACAAAAAAATCGGCTTTCTTAAAAATCCCAGAAAATATCCCATCTTATCATTGAATTTAAAATAATCACAAGGTTCGGTTTAGAATTGAATAGCAAAAAGTGGTTATTTTATTAAATGAACATATCTGATCCCTATAATAAAGCCTTTATATGTAAAAATGCACTTCCTGGTATTTATTGTGATTATCCCGAAATGATTTTGCTTGGCTCATTATTTTGGTTAAGTTCAATAATTTCGATTGTGTTTTTAGTGTTTCATTTTAAGAAGTCAAAGAGCAAGTGTAAATTTTTTGATCAAACTGTATTATTCTGGATTTTTATGATTTTATGGCAAGTTTATCGTGGAACTGTTGCGCTTTTCCCCTTTAAATGGAATCCAAGAAGTTTTGTGATATTTTTCACTTCACTTAATCACATATTGTTGTTCATTCCTATGTGTATTGTGATTCTTATCCTTTTCGATCTATTGTTTACATATCGTAATCCTGGAATGAATGCCATTGTTTTCTTTAGATCATTGTTTGTTTTGTTTTTGTTGACTTTTGTTGTCTTAGGAGCAACCCTTTGCTTTGTTGACATCGGAAATGAGAACGATCCTGATATTTCTCTATCGCTATGGTGTGCATGTACTGATTTAGTACTTGTAATTTTCTTTGTTATGCCAGCCAAATCTTTATTGGATGCGGTCACATATCCAATGGTTCAAACGGATGATGCATGCTGTGTGAGCTTTTGTAGTGTCGGTATTGTTGTTTACAGTGTTGTTTATCTCTTGCGGCTTTTATGGAACGCAACTCACTTCTTTGAGATCAATTTCATTCAACAATGGGTCACAAAAGAAAGTGTTGCTGGAGGAGACTATTTAACAAGTAATGTGAGGACATTTGTTTTCTTTTTTGTTCTTTTCTTTGACTTTATTCCTTCCATTTTTGCAATCATTTCCGTTTATCTCTTCAAGAAGCATGACATGATGTTTACTGAGAACCCATACTACACTCGTCAGAGCGATTAATTGCAATTAAACATATGTTTCGAGAGTTTTATTCTAGTATTTGTTTTTCATCAGATGATGAGTTTGGATATAAGGAATAAAGAGCAATGGCAAAGGGAACACACATGAACCCAACAAGATACATTATTGATGCTTTTTGTCCAAAAGCAAGGATTGACACACCCAAGCTCATGAAATTTGAAGATAAAAAAGATAGATTCATTTCAGTTGCATTAGAGTATTGCATGACCTGAGGTACCATCATATAGTAAACAGCCATTAATACTGCATAAACAAGTATGAGAATAATAGATCCTTTGGTCCAATTATATGACAAAAGGTCTTTCCTTTCAAAAATTAGTATTGATACAAGTGATAAGGGAGTGATAGTTGATGAAAACCCATACAAATATGTATTAGGATTAGCATCATGAACCAATGCCTCTTGAATTACAGTTGCAATAGCATAGCACATTGCAGATACAATAGCGATAATATTCCCTTTCCATCTCGTATCCCCTGCTCCATCTTCGAGGAAAACAATGAACACACCAAAAAAGCCTAGAAACAATGAAAAACCTTGGCATAGTGACACTGAACGTTTGAATACGAAATAGCTGATTGGTGCAACCCAAAATATGACTGTAGTAACCAAAATCATGCTTGATGATAAAGAAGTCATCGTGTATGCATAAATAGAGCATATATCACCAGAAAAATTGAAAAATGAAACAAAAAAGTATTTCCCCCATGGAATACTCTTTGGTTTCTCAAAAAAAAGGTTGCGACTTATAAGAATGATATATGAGATGGCAAGTTGAGTCACAGGAAGTGTCTTTCCATTTATTTTTGTTAACCAGGTACATACAGAGGCTATACCACACAAAAACACTGAACATACCTGCCATGCTACCATTACAACCCATTTTTTCTCTAACAGTGAAGGGCTGTTCTCCATTTCTACACTGAAAGATAATGAAATTGAATGCCTTTTGATTTTTGTTAAAAATATAGAACTGTGTCACTCAAAGGCTCTGTGGAAGGTTAATCGTAATTTGAGCCTAAAACTCAAAAATGGTAAAAAGCAAAATTGCTGTAAGTTTAGCAGAATTATGTAAACACTTTTCTAAAGTATCGAAACTAAGTTATTTAATACGATTTATCGAAAAAGAGAGTGAAAACGAGGAGTTTTATGAAGATAATGATCTAGATTTGATAAGTAGCTGTATTCATGAACTTTATAGCATTAGCGATTATTATGGACGATCTAGCTTATTAAGGATATGCTGCAATTTGGAAATACAAAGTGAAATTAACGTTTTTGAGAATTTTCACTTTGATCAATTGGTTTGTCTATCATTAGAGCGGCGCCAACCCGATCCTGTTCCTAAAATTGATGAAGAAAAAACTGCATGTTTTAGGATCATAATGTGTATACTTAAGATTTGGGGATATTTGCCAAATAGCATAATTAGGTCATTGGTTTTTCTTTACCATCAACAAAAACACTCTTTCAAACCATTAATCATAGGATGCTTATGTGAGAGCATTGTTTTGAGTGATAGTGTTTTTCAGATACCTGAAGCAACAAACACCCTCATTGACTATTGTATCGAAAATGCTGATTCGAATATCTGTTCTTTAATATGCTATTGTATTGAAAAGGGAGATTATAAAGATAACTTCCCCCATATATTATCTCGTTTTGTTTGGCCTTTGTCTCATTTGGGCGCTGTTGAGAGGAATCTAATTGAGGGAAGTTGTCGTTGTATAATTAGTATTCTGAGAACATGGCCGGGACTTCTTGGATTTGGGATGCTTTATAGTTTTTTATCTGATATGTCACAGATATTTAGTCATGAAACAGGTTCAATCATCAGAATTTTAAGTGATTTAATCAGATTTAATGAGTATGGGTCATGTGTCATTGATAGTTACAGTGGTTTCTTCCTCTATTATCTTACAAAAATCGGATTTCTTGATTTTATTAATGATTATTACAGTCGCGAGAAATCTAGTTCAATTGAAGTCTTTTTAAATGGAATTATTTCTTATAGCAATGTTAAGGATATGTATTTTAAAGAAAAATTGAACCAAAAGTTTGATTCTAATAGCTTAATTTCCAGTATTACTGAAGCTTTGATTTACCCTCATGTTCCATTGCATTGTACAGAAATTGATTTGAGCAGTAATGGTCTTAATTGGAATTGGCACTCAATTTACAGTTATCTTAGCGTTATTTTGCCTCACAATGAAGTGGAGTCCCAAAGTTCCTCAGCTCAAAAGTTTTATAATTCCATGTTGGATTTTTTTGGAAATGGCTTTTTATCATGTGTCCCATCTTCGACACAAATAATGACAGATTGTTTATTTCTTCTTTTTGACCATTTAATGCCCCACAAATGGGGATATAGCATTATTGAAGGGAATTCTGCTCTACGATCAACGATGCTACTCTCTATTCATTCGCTACGCAAAGATGACAATATCGACAAGAATAGTCCTGTATGGTCACATTTCAGGTGTATTTGCAGAATGATGAGTAGGACAGATGGTATCAGTATTTTAGCTCGCTGGAATTTTCAACCATCTCTTCTTGAGTTAGGCCAGCGAGTCAATAATTTGTCAACAGCCAAATCAGCTCTTTCAGAGTTTGTGTTCTATCCAGAATCTGGATTTATAACTCAAGTTTATGGGAAATTTTTATCATCCAATAACATTGATATTTCTTGTGCTGCCATTGGTATCCTAAAGGAAAAACGGCATAATACACCAAGTTTTCATATTTGCGGTCTTAGACAACTAATATTGCCCTATATAAAAGAATGTTACCAACAACAAGATCAAAAAAGGCTATCATACTCTCTTAATTTTTTATTTGAATTAGTATCAAGTGATACAAAGTGTTTGAATCTAAGTAGCAATGATATTCAACTGCATAGAATACTATTTCAATCATGTCCTCTCGGTTATTGTTATTTGTTTTGTGACCCACAAGCATTGAACATATGTGATTTTGGACAGATTGTAAATTATTGGATGACAGAGGGTAATGAAAAATATGTTGAGTGTTATGATCGTGCAGTCAATGTTTCATTCATCGGTTATAATGATGATTTTGTTTATACAGACCCATCAGTTTTAACTTCTAAGGGTTTTTGTATGCTCCCGCCTCACTTATTCGGAGAGGCTAGCAAACATGCAAATGGAGCCAATCTTTTACACAAATACATCCCTGAACTTTTGAAAAAATGTAGAAGTGATAATATTATTGAATCTCGTTCTAGTTTTTTTGCTGTTTCTCATTATTCTTCATCTGAATTTTGTTCAAATTATGTTGAACAGTATCATATCGCAGAAGAGCTTTATGAAATTGCCTATAATTCTAACTCATATGTAATGAGGGGGACTTTATTAGTTTGTTTTGGCATGTTTTATCGAAGCCCGTATTTCGAAAGGTTTTTGTTTAGCCATGATTGGCATATTTATAAATATGGAATACATCAAGTTTGTGTGCCAAACGATCCAATTAAGTTTTGCACTCGACGTTTAATCAATGATCCCCATAGCAATGTGAGGATTGGTTTGTGTAAAGGGCATGAAGAAGCAAGTAAGTGTTTGTTTGGTGTTTTAAATCCAATTTTTTCACAAGAAAACAGAGAAAAACTTCAAACATTTCGAGAATCATTCAATACTAGTGAGTTTTGTTTATATTCCAGGCAGCTTTTAAGTGAATACTCTTTTCCTAATGATATTAGAATTCTATTAAATAGACTAACAGAAGGAGTTTCATTAATGAACAATTATTTGAATGACTCTGTTTTTGACGATCAAGTTTTTAGTGAAGTGCATGCTCGTCTTTTTTATGCCCAAATAAATAATCTTGAGTCAGAAGGGGGGTTGTTTTCATTTGAGCTTCCAAAATATGATAATAGTAATCTTCCTTCTTCTCATTATCCGATTGAATGTATTGAATGGTTTATCTCTGATTCATGTTTGAAAGAAATCACAGGTTTCACAGATCGGGAATCATTTTATCGACTTCCACACCAAGATAGATTGAATATTCGTAAACGTCTCAAACAGTAATGGTGAATTTACTTTTTCAGATGCCATTATTTAGTTTTGAAAAACTAAATCTCAAACAAATAATCAAAACAATTTTTGTATATGCGCATTAAATCCTAAATCCATTTTTGATAAAACTTATGAAAATTCCAATTTAATTTTTTTGATTGTTTCAATAAAGAAAAGTCATTTGGTTCATTTATAGAAAAATAAGCAAAACATGGGGATCATTTTCCAGTTAATGAAACCAAAAATGATATGAATAATTCATATTATGTTGTATTTAAGGAAATTTTTTGAGAATTCGAAATAAATGTTCTTATTTATGACAATATATTAACAGAAATAGCTATTACTAAGATTAAATAGATATGATTATACCTCAGCTTCAAAAAAAAGCTAATAGTATTTTATGATTAGAAGTTTTATAAATATTATGATATATGGATAGAAATTGGAGGTATTTTTCATTGCTTATAGAAGAAATAGCATGTATCAATAAAATGGATATACATTAAGATAATTCATTCATAATGGTGTTTTTAATGGCATACGAAGAGATTTAATGTTCCTGCGAGGTTTCAATGAAGTGTAGTAGTTAGTAAATGTGGAATTAAATGCTTTTTTTCATTAATATACATATAAATGGCGCTTTTAGATACATTAATAGGCTTATTTTGGCCAATTATGTCGATCTATCTGTGAAGAGAAGTGCATCAGACCCCGAGGACTCTTTGAATCATCAGGCTTATAGAATATTTGCACGGGCATACTCTGAAAAGACCTTGCGTGGAATAAAGGCCTTGATGAATTCTGTTCAGGAGGAGCACGTTTTGATTCTAATTGATATGTTGATTCCGCCCAATAAATACAATCATCAAGTCTCCCTTCCCTTAAAAAGCCACCATATTTCTTCATCATTGAACCGTTCCAATGATGATATAAAGAAGAGTCACTTCTTGTTGATCCTGTCATTCTCCTATATAATTGCCAAAAAGACCAAGGAATTTTCCGATTAACTTGATTTCCAAAATACATTTTCATTGTTCTGAGAATAGATATATCCTCTGATGTTGAAAATGTAGCTGGGCGTGTTTTTCCTCCATCTTTTGTCGTTGTTACAGGAGAACCCACTTCTTCATCTTGATTTGGAGGGTTTTCATTATTCCCCATATCAATATTCAGCAAAGGCATGTTAGAGCTAATTGCAGATATTGGTGGAAGCGTAATCTTTGGATTCTCATTCGATGATGCGCTCATTTTCTATAATAAAACTGTCCTCACAAACCTAGACTTTAAAATTGCGTAATACTCCCAATTTTCTAAATCAAATATTCAATAATTTGAGTTAAAGTACACACAGATTAACAAATAATTGTATTAATTCATTCGGAAACCAAAATAAATCAATAGAATCTTTGATTGACTTTTCTAAAGTTGTTAAGAATTATATTATGGAAGAAATTCATTTTATTTAAAGAAATTGTTAAATAATTTATCGTTTCAAATAATTAACTGCACAGGAATTGTGATATTATTATGAAAAGTGTTTTAGTTATTTATTACAAAAAGTGAATAAGTATTGTCATCACCTCCATGATTGATTTGTATTTTGCTTTTGGTTTGAACTTCCTGTCCACTGGAAGAAACTTCCAGATGCACTGAGCTGCATTGGTTCTTCGAAGCTTATGATATTGGGAATTGGTGGTTTGACATCATTGGCAATGGGTGGCTTATCATCAGGTGGGGGTTTATCTATTTGATCTTCCTCTGTCTCCTCATCTTCATAATCTTCCTCATTATCATTCGATTTTTGAGAGACAGGTGTTAAGGGTTTGGTGTTCATCATTTGTTGCTGAGCAGACATAAATTGCATCATCTGTGGGTTTATCATCTGCATCATCTGCATTGTTGGCGGAACCATCATCTGAGGTCCAAACATTTGAGGATATTGTTGTATCTGTATCTGTTGTTGTAACAAAGCTGCTTGTTCTTTGGCAATTTTCGGTTTGGGGCCTCGTTTGGATACGGGCGAGACTTCTCCAGGCGCATGAGCCATAAAGTTAGGTATTGGCGCATTGTACATTGCAATCGGCATATGCCCTGGAAAAATCGGATACATCCCGTTCGGAGGAACGCCGGGCACCATTTGAACCTGAGGATTCGAATTCGCCTGTGATTTCCCTTTACCAGGTCGACGATAAGGTGCTTGAAGCACAGGCCCCGTCGAATCTTCGTTTTTGACGGATATATCCACCGTAAGAGCTTTCTCAAGCCTATCCTGGAAATTATCCTCCTTTTTCATTTGATTATATCGATATCTACACTGAACATCACTCCGATCCCCAATTTCCATGGCGATTCGAGTCCAACTCTTATCCCCATACAGCTCAACGTTCCTCAGAAGCTTCGCATCTTGTTCAGACGTCCAGGGAGTTTTCTTTATTTTCGGATCGAGCCCACGCTGCCATCGCTGGGAGCACTGGGCCTTTGTTCTCCCATTTCCAACATAATTGGATATGACACTCCAATCGTTTGTTCCAAACTTGAAAATGCCAGCCAGCAGCCTCCTATCCTCGTACGGATTCCAGGCTCGAGTTTTCACCCTCCCCGCGCCATTTTGAATCGCATAATTATTCGGTTGGTACGGAATAGGATTATCGGGAGTAGTAATAACTTCGTTAAGTTTCTCTAACGGTTGTATAGAACCCAAAATGGGCATGATAATTTGTGATGCTTCATTATAGCTCAGTGTACGGGCTAAAAATGAATCAAGAGCTTCATTAACTCTATTAAGTTGCTCTTTGGATAATTGTGTGACTAATTCGTAGACAGAGGAGAGCGCAATGTCTGTAAGTGGGCTGTGTTCACCAGCTTTCATTTTTGTTCTTCAGTGGTTTAATTGAAATAATGGAAAACCACCCTCAATTTTCACAGATTAACCAACGTAAACAAACGGCTGTTAGGTCATATCAATTTGAGGGCTGATTATCTGATTAACGATTACGCGATAGGATGATGGCGAAAAAGTGGTTTGTTATGCTTTCCTGGCAGGGGTGTTCTGTCATTCTGTGTGTAATTGCGGCCATATGCACTGTGTTAGCTCGAAAAAATGGTCGTACTCTTCCGATTACACAGCTTATGGTTACGTATTCGATTTTGTGTGTCAAGAGTCTTTGTGGTGGTGCGATAAGCGGGATTCCATGGGGCAGGTATTTTATTTTGGCTGTTTTGAATTTTGCAGGTGATATTTCGATGATTTACGCATATACGCTGACATCGCTGTCTTCCAGCATGCTTTTGGCGACCACAGTGATTTTCTGGGTTGCTCCGCTGAGTTATTTCGTTTTTGGGCGAGTTTTGTCATGGCAACAAGTTTTTTCAATATTCATGTGCTTTTTTGGAGTGTTTATGATCTTTTTATCCGATGGAGCTGGTGATTCGCGACTAATAGGCAATTTAGTCGCTGTTTTCTCTGCAATTTGCTACTCAATTGCAAATATAATGCAAGAAGCACTCGTGCATGAAGCATCAACCAAAGAGTATTTGTTCGGATTCACCATGTGCATCACTCCACTTTCAATTATTGGTGCAGTATTTATCGAATGGCAGCCAATAATCAATTATAACTGGAACATGACCGCTGTTTGTTTGATACTATCATATTCTGTATTACTTGCAGTATATTACCTCATTGTTCCATATATAATGTTGTACTCAAATGCTACCGAAATGAATATTTCATTCCTATCAAGCAACTTTCTCTCTTTGGGAGTGTCCATTATTGCCTTTGGGCAGAAAGCTTCATGGCTATATCTTGTGGGATTCATTTTTGTACCAATTGCCATTGTGATATTCTCTATGTACCCTGTAAAGGAATACGACTTAATAGAGAGTGCCGAATGTAAGTAAATATAGAGCTTAGACGGTTTCCGTTTTTAGAAAAATGGATACAAATGATAATTCTAATCCCGAATATTCATCATTCCTTGAGGAACTCTATGTAGCCCGATGCAAAGATACTTTGGAGCAACCTTCTCGCGAGGAATTTTTACGATTTAGCTCCAGATTGAAACCCAGGATTTCGGGACCCACTTGTTCTCTTCGAAATCAGCATTTAGGTGTGTCAGCGGCCAATACTCTGTCGAAATTCTTTAGAAATAGAACAGATTTGCAAAAACTTGATCTATATTGCAATTTAATTAGGGATCATGGATTACAAGTTGTGACCCATTTTGTTCAGCTCAACAAATATATCAGGATTTTTAATATCGGATGCAATGATTTGAGTGACAAAAGTGCGCCTCAACTAGCAAATATTGTGCTTTCAAATCATATCACATCTCTTCAATTAGGTATTATGGAGAAATCTCTTCATCCAAATAAGTTCAGTTCTATAACGATTGATGCTCTTGCTGATGCTATTGTCAAGACTGGTTCGTTGCAAGCTTTGGGCCTCAATGGGGCATCCCTTGGCCTAAAACCATCCATAAATGTCCCATCTGCAGAGTCTGCATTAATTAGGATTTTGGCAAGGTCAAATTCTTTAATGCATTTGTCACTGAGTAATTGCGAGATAAACTCAAATTCGATGCTTGAGATTATTGATAAGGGTCTTTGCTATAATTCGTCATTAAGAAGGCTCGATATTAGCAAAAATAATTTGTCACAAGATGTTGGTTCAAGACTTGTCAACTATTTCTTGAATCATACAAAAAAGATTGTTCCACTTCCAGATGCTGATGATCCCGAAACAGAATTTGACACCAAGTCTACAAACCGTCCTCCCAGATTATTCTATTTAGATGCAAGCTGGAATTGCTTTTCTCCCTTAGCAGAAGCAGAATTTTCTACAGTTTTGTCTCAGAGCCAATATTTAGGTTATTTAGATTTGAGTGGAAATGGATTAGGTGATGATGGGACGAAAAAGCTTTCAAATGCTTTGGCTCATAATGAAACTCTAGTCGAGCTTCATTTAAGCAGTAATAATATCACCTCGATTGGAGGTATTGCAATTGCAGAAGCGCTGAAAGTTAATTGTGTCCTTACCACTCTTAATATATCAAAGAATAAACTTGGAGATGAGACTGCTAAAGCTATTGCAGATGCTTTAAGCAATAATTCATCCATATCCGCATTAAATATTTCTTCATCAATGCTGTCAAATGATGGGGGTATTCAAATTGCCAAAGCAAGTCAAAAATGTCCTACCTTGGTGAGCCTTGATATGAGCGATAATTTCTTTACAGAAGATGCAGGAACTGCAATGGAGAAAACATTCAGAGAGAATATTAGTATATTGAAAATCAATGTAAGCGGAACACAAATTAATCATTTTTCTTTCCATGCACTCAATGAAATATGTTCACGAAATGCAGCAATGCTCAAGCAAAAAGAGCAAAAGCCACTTAGAAACCAATTTATTAAAAGTCAGTATGCTGTGGTAGAATTGCAAAGGAAAGAAGCAATATTACAGCAATTGATTAATCAAAAGAATGATTTGCAATCCCAAATTGACTCAATTAATGATATAATTAGAACGCATAAAGGAGACGAAGAGACTGCATCAAGCCTATTGACCAAACAAATACAAGAAAAAGAGTTGCAAATGGTCACTGAACAAGTAGAGTTTAAAGGCAAAAAGCAAAAACTAGATGAAGAGCTAAAAATGTATGAAGACAAAAAACTTGAAGTCATGAATGCCCTTGAAGCGCAGCTGAAAACAAACCAAGAGATTAGGACAAAAATTGATGAAAGGAAAGCTGTTTTACAATCAATGACTGAAGAATTCGAAACCATTAAAGCAAACAAACTGAAAGAAATTGAAGCTTTAACAAAGGCCGCTGATGAATTAATGGAACTATCCAAAAATTCAGAGGCATTAGCTCAACTGGAAGAACTCCCAAAGTTTATTTCTTTTGGTGAAGAAGCTAAAGTATCAGCTACTCCATCCAATGTACAAATCAAAGAGGTGTCTTCTAGGTCAACCAAGAGCAAAAAGGCAGCAGATCCAAAGAAGAAAAGAAAACCCTCTCCAAAATAAAAGTGTCATCACATTTTTCATTTTATGGAGGAGCTGGTTGTAAAATCGAGAAATCTATATGAATCTCAGGTTCCCAAATTCCGAGAATCGTTTTTATCCAATTATAAAGAGATTAGAGAAAATGAAAAGTGTATTATGCATGAAATGGAGAATATTGAAGGATATCACAAATTGCTTGAGAAAAAAAATGCTGAAATCAAAAACAAAGAAGAAATTTTGTTGGATAAATATGAAAAACTTAAAGAGATGTCAAAAAGTATTGAAATAATGAAGTTGGAGCTTGAAAGTCTTGAAAAGCTTAAAAAAATTAAAGAAAATGTGCGTTTCTTAAGAAATAATATGCAACAAATGGATTTCCAAACAATAGACAACTTATATAAAACAGTTTTTAACGAGAGAGAATCAATAGGGAAAGAATCTTTTGAATCAGTTAAATATGAGTTATCAGAACTATTTTCTCAGAGAATTGATAAATGCCCCTTGATAAATGACAATATAGTGTTATTGCCTGATGTAGCTTCACTAAAGGCATTATCAAGTGTTTTGAACTGTTTCTCGATTGAAAATCGATTTTTCAACTCATTATTTATCAAAACAAAAGATCTTTTTATATCTATTAATGATGTACATGTGAAATTTGGACAAGAAACAACAATTATGATCATGAAAACAAACCCAACTGTTTTATTGGAAAGTTTCATTATGTTTACTAATATTTTCAAAGATTCTTTCACAGAAAATGAGCCATATGTTCAGGATTTTTTAAAGATTTTTGCTGAATCTGTTGTTGAATATGCCTCACAGCTTCCAGGGGGGAAACTCAATGAAACTGAAGATCAGCTAGATAAACTTTGTAGTTTGGTGGGATTGGAAAAAATGTGTTTCGTTGATGTATCCAAGAAAAATAGACTACCTAAAGCTCTTGAAGAGTGTAGAAATATGCTCAACGAAGGGATGCCATTTGGGAGTGTTGTTGAAAGGATGAATGCAATATTCAAAGGGTCGTCATCGGATGGAGCATTATCCAAGATATCAATTATGGCTCTCGCTATCTGGAAAGAAGATTTATCAAAGTTGCAAGCTGCCATTTCTGTATTTTCGGCAATTGGGACATCGGAAGCCCTTGAATGCCTTGTATTATTCGAAAACTACCTGAAATTAAAATAACTATAAAATTGCTTCAATGAGTGATCTCAATGAATAACAAATAATCAACTCAATTATATCGTCGATAAGAGAAAGAAAATAGTTTTCTTCGTCTTCCTTTCGGATGATGTCTGGCACTACGGCCCCTTCGCTGTCGCTGCTTTCACTCAGATTTGATTGAGCATCATGCTTTGAATCACTTGAATCTTCGAAATATATATTGAAATTCTTTAGTTTTTTGGTACATCTTACCATTAAAAATATCGATATAAATAGAGAAGCGATGGATATTACTCGATCCCCCAACATTTTCCCAATATTTGGAGTGAATAATCCTATCAAACACAGGAAAAGAACAAATGCATTAATGCAAGAGAAACCCTTTTTAGAATCAGCATAAAAATACATTTTATGAGTAAAAATTCCAATAAATATCTCCATTAAGATTTGGTTTATAGATAAAAATCCTCCAAACAAGAAAACAACACAAAAGAAAAGAGTTGTAATAGTAGTTAGAGCTTTAATCATGATAACAAAACTCGTCGAAGATAAAATAATGAGCATCATTAAAAATGCAAGAGAAATGGTGTTTGAATACTGAAGCATCATGTTATCTGATTCACATGGACTCAAATAATTAAGAGAAAAACAAAAAATTGAAATCGACCAGCAACAGCAAACTTGGTTGAAAAACAACAAAAATAGCCTTTTAATCTTAAGGTATTCAATATAGTACTTCTGATGGAGAACTTTATAATTAATAATTATTATGACGGAATAACAAACCAAAGAGAATACCAAAACATCAGAAATCAACTTATAATTAATATATATTTGTATATTTCGCCCAAAATTGTTCAAAAAAGCACTTTGTATTCCAAAACAATTTTCAAAAAAAGTCATTTAAATATGTTTGGTACATAAAATTGATCTCCAAACATGGTCAAGTAAGAACAACTGAGTAAATTCCATGTGAAATATAAGATTCTTTCTGATTAGTGATTAAAACAATTACAATTAATTGTCCTCTTTTTCTAATTAAGTATAAATCTCACATAATAAACTAGATTTCTAAATCATCCAATTCTCAAAAAATCTAGATTTTACGAAACAAAAATTGTTCTTGCTCAATATTGATACACATCCAATTATCCAACTAGGAACACTTGGAAACAAGTTCTAAGTCACACTTTTTTCAAAGAATAAATTTTCTATTTCTTTAAAGCTTTTTCCCTAATTCTTCATTTTTCTCTCGATTAAAATCCAAATTCTTCCACACAGTTAAAGGGTGACTCTAAAAAATTATTAAGTCAAACTATTATTAATGGAATTCCCAACAGTGACACTCTCCCTTAAGAAATTTTTGGGGAAGTATAAAAGGCAATATAATGATGATTTCTCAATTCTCCATGATTATGAATTTGTTTTTGGAATTAATTGTAATCATAATATTAAACATGTTCTTATGAATAAGTATGGGGATTTGTTCTCATATTATAATCGAGAAACGGAGAAACCTTGCTTTGAACGAGAAGTTTTCCAAAAAATCTATGAAATTCGTGAGAAATCCCCAAAACAAATGGTGAATTTTCTTGTAGTGGGAAATAATCCCGATTTGTTTTATTACATGCTGAGAAGTCATGATGAAAATGTTGATATTGCTTTGATGGTTGATGAAAGACAATTTTTGTTGTTTGATTCTTATTCAATAAGAAAAAGTATTCTCGCTATCGTTGGGCATCCAGAGCATCTGGAAATGGCAATTGAAGAAATTCTTTTTGTATCTCTTCTTTATGGTAATGACTATTGTCCAATGACAATTAACACATGTGAATACCTCCATGATTTTGAGCTAATATGCCATAATTATCATGATGAAGTGCACTATCCATATAATGGTAAAGAAATTGGCATACCCCGTATTCCACTTTTCTTCCAAAACGAGTTCAATATTAAGTTTTTCAGTGATATTGTCAGAAAGTTTGATACTCTTACAACAAACGTTCAAGATGTGGAAAACCTAATGAACCATTATTTGAATTATTTTCGAGCAACATGTCCTTCAAACACCACCAATAATCTGATTCCATATCAAAAACCTATTCAAAACAGAATCCAAAGAACTATTAGCATTTCTCTGAGAAGCATAAATTATTTATTCACAAAATGTTATTCCAATTCCATGATTTTTGCACATTGGAAACCAGGTGAAAAAGAAGAGCCTCATAATTCTAGAATATTCCAAAGATTTCTAGAAAACCTAGAAAAATCCTAAAAATTCTAATCTCGAATCCCATTTTGTTGTTTCGGAACAGCTCAAAATTAACAGAAAAGACACAAACAATTTTTACTGTGAATTCAATATTCTCTTTTGAATTTTTGGGAATTTCAGAATAATTGTTAATCCTGTTTCTCCTTTTCTAACAAAGATTTATCGGTAGAAACATGATTGTTGAGCAGCAAAAAATCGAATGCACTGCATCAGTATCAGCAGTTTTTGTGCTTTTAGTTGTAGTATATGGTTCATCATCGGCAATGATATCTGAAGGTTTGAAATATTTTGAAATGTGCTCAATGATGTTGGTTAGATATGTTATTGCTTTTCTCTTTTGTTTTTCTGTGTTGCTTATCAGATTAGTTTTGAATTTTAATAATTTTCGTGAAACGGCATCCATGTTTTTCCAGCAAGAAAAGAATAAAGTCAAACATTTATTGGTTGCTGGTGTTTTAACAACGGCAATACCTGTTTCTCTGATTTCAGCAGGCCAAAAATATGTAACTAGTGCAACAATACAGATTATGAATCCTGTCGCAATTGCATCTGGAGCAGTTTTTGGTCATTTTTGGCTTGATGATGAGAAATTCACGCTATATAAGCTTTATTCTTTAATTGCGGCCTTAGCTGGAGTTGGGATGACTAGCATACCGCTATTCAACCATGCTAGATCAAATCCAAATGTAGGAATTGGTGGAATGATACAAGGTTTTTCTATGGTTTTCTTTGGTTTGGTTGTCTATGGGATGGGTCCAGTATACTTAAAGAAATATGCATCAAAAGTAGATATATCTCTCAGCGTAACAACCCAGTTTGCAACAACTGTGATATTTTACTTAGTTTGGGTTTTAGGTGTGTATGGATTCAGTGGAATTAAAATCCTATTTGACGCCCCAATAAAAGGATGGACCTGGCCAATAGTTTTAGGATTGATAGTATCAGGTTTATGTATTCATGGATATATGTATCTTCTTGAAAAAATTGGATCATTTGGATCAAATCTTTTGCCTTTCGGACAAATCATTGTTGGTGTAGTAACTGGTGTTGTATTCCTCAATGAATGGGCCAATTACCTTTCAAGAGAAGTTTATATGTCAATATTTGGAATAGTTTTTATATGTTTCTCAATATGGCTTGGAATTAGTAACGATAAAAAAGAAAATGAATCTGGATCTGATCAGGTTAGTACATCAGAGGAGATTGAAATATCTGAAATATAACATCTTTACCATGGAGAGAATTGTAATTGATGTGTGAATATATTAGAAAATGAATTATTCGATGGTTTATACCCTGCTGTTGTAATATGTATTGATTGAGTGAGACACTTTATTATTACCTCCTGAAACACATAATAGGAAATTGAGATATGAATGTGTAGAACTGCTCCTACAATGTTTGAGTAAACCAAGATCTATTGATGTTTATTGAGTATAATCCACCATTAGCACATATTACACCATCATTATAAAGAGAAAAACTGAGTGATTTTGATTCAATTTAGCAAAAAATGAATTAATTTCCAATAATAATTACCAGATCTGGTGATATCCAAATTGAGTTTCCAAAAATTCACATTAGAAAATTGTGTAACAAATATTGCCAAAAAAAGAATTTTTCCTTTTACGACCGGATTCATATCATTTTGGTTCATACCACTACATTTTTCCCCATTGCATCACTGCTCTAATGAAAAGAGTGCTCATTATTTTCGTGTTTATTGGATTTATATTCTATTAAGGAAATAATTCAAACATTATAATATGATTTGATAATGAGGATTAAAAAAAAGGGCAAATCATGTTTATATCCAACATATTAGTAAAAACCGGGTATTAGAGTGTTTATTTATATCCCTTGGTCTTTGTGATTATCTAAACAAGAAAGGACTTGTGAATCTCTCTGAAAAACATAATTTTCTTTTTTAGGAACATCATTCTTGGACAAAATATCTTCGAAATGATATGTGCTAATAGTTGCTCTGCTTCTTTCAATCATTTTACTTAATATATTCTTCCTATAATCGGATAGATACAATCAATGATTAGTGTCCAAATTTTGTACCTTCTGATCAGAAAACAATAGTGTGGTAAGAGAAAATTGGTAAAGGTGACCACTTATCGGTCCGATCAATAAACATTTCAATTCTGTTCTATTTGATAATATGGTCTTGAAGAATAAACAATTATATGTTTGTTGAAAAGCTTGAGAAGAAACAATTTGAAATATTAATATTTTTTTCAATGTAAGACCTTCCTTGATCTATACTTTCACTTTCACATCCCAAACCAACATTGCAAATAATCTCATTATCATTCAACCACAATACAAAATACAATATCTTCTTTTACTATGATCAGAAGACATATGGACTAGAGACGTAATCATGATGGTGATTCTTTTGATGATCTCTCTT
>Ga0209639_1000298_pt1 | contig 75586 bp, 70 predicted proteins | sample EPASupsiteHSE605_FD_187268 | JGI IMG/M metagenome (GOLD analysis project Ga0209639, IMG submission 187268) | Bioremediated contaminated groundwater from EPA Superfund site, New Mexico - Sample HSE6-05 (SPAdes) (version 2) | ecosystem: Environmental > Aquatic > Deep subsurface > Groundwater >... | reverse complement strand
CCCGCAACGCGGCACTGAATGCGCTTGGCTGGAAGGCGCCCGTTTCATGCAGGTATTCCTGCAGCCGTCCCTGGTCCTGCACTTCGGCAACAAGTTGGAGCTGTGGGACCGGGCCTTGTATCTCCCCCTGAGGACAACCCTATGAACACGCTGTTTCTCTGTGCCGGCTGCGGCTGCTCTGTGCCGATGGATCAGGCCGCGCCGACTTTCGGCCTATGCCTCGAATGTGAATCCGACTTGAGCAAACGCTCAACAGCGTGGACGGCAAACCACCGGACACAACAAGGTGTCGCGAATCAGTTTCAGGGAATGCACCTGAGCCAGCCCACGCCACCTATCGTTCCATAAAATCATACAGGAAAAAGGACAAATGAAACATCAGCGGATTGCTCACAATCTCATTTCACAAAAGGAAGTTTGTTCGTGTTGCTCAGGCACAGGAATTTGCACTGATCTTTTTGGAGATGAAGAGAGTTGCCTTACATGCAATGGCCGTGGACATTTCACCTATTTTGAATGCACAACCTGCGGCCTAGTTGGGAGTTCGCTTACAACCGATTGCCCAGGGTATCCATGCAAAGAGGAGAAAAGCGACGACGTCCATCAAGGCAGGCTCGATTTCGTGAATGGCCAATGGATTGAGTACGATATCGGCGGAGCGACCTTCGGCCATGTCTCGAATGTGAAGCCGACTTGAGCAAACGCTCAACAGCGTGGGCAGGAAAAAGAAAACCCCTTTGTCAAAAGGAGGCAACCTCGACAAAGGGGAAAGGAAGGCCCCGAACGGAAAGGCCTACAAAAACGGTATCGCAAAGAAATGCGGTTGTCAAACAACCCAAAGAAAAACCCCGAAACCGTGCGGAAATTCTCAGGAGAGACGAGAAAGCCCTGCTCGGTTACGGGGTGGCAAAGCGTCTATCAAATCAAGGGGGATATGATTGATGAGATGCCTAACCAATAGCCCGTTTAAAATTGTAAGTCAAAGTCTTATTTGAACAAATTTCAACAATCCTTTATTTGCAAGGCCTTCAGCATGAAATTATTTCTTCCCAAAAGCCGCCGTTCAAACAGCCTGCTCAGCCAGCAACTCCGCAGCGTCCTTTCTGGTTCACCGCTTCCTTGCCCGATAACGGAAGACCCAAACCCATTTGACGGCATGCCGTTCCTGCCGCTGTCGGATTACCGCTACAATTACTTCTACCCGTTCCTGTTGCACAAGGATTGCCGCCGCCTCCAGGTCCGTGCCCCCCAGATCGAGCCGCCGACGCCGGATGCAGCCGCCAACCTCGCCGCGTTCGCGGAGTCACAAGCCCGATTAACAAGTGGTTCCCCAGTAGTACAAGGGTCCCCGTTCAGGGTGGTTCGTAATCTCGACTTTTTGAAAGTGTCTTTTCATCTGGAATGGGACCTGAACGTCAATTCCTTCCTCGATATCCTGGACATGATGAAAAAGAAGGTCCAGGACACGGAAAAGGATTCCATCCCGGTGTTCAAGGAAAACGGCTTCGACTGGAACCTCTACCGGACCGGCACGCAAAAGTATTCCTTCCGGATCAAATCCGGCGACGTGACCCTACTGTTCAGCCGCCGCAAGGCCTCACACGACATACCCAACTGCCGGTTGGAAATCGGTTCGTTGTCCTGCTGGTCGCCGGGGTTCTTCGCGATCTACGAACGGGCGAAAACCTTCCTCGCCGTCTACGGGGCCAAAATCATCAAAGAACGCGTCTCCGAGGCGCACCTTGCCGCCGACTTCATCGGCACGGACATCAATTCCCTGGACCTCTGCGACCAGAGCAAATGGATTGCCAAGGCGCAGAAGTTCAACCCCCATTACAAAATTCCGCTGCATCGCGGTTTTTATGAAGAAACAGAATCCGACGAACTGGAGTTCAACCCCCATTATATAAACCGGCGCTTCTCCGGCGTGGACATGGGCAAGGGTGACTTGATGCTGCGCATCTATAACAAGGTTCTGGAATTGAAGCGCTCAAGAGCCGCCCACAAGCAACAAATATTCGCTGAAATATGGGGACTGAGACGGTTTGACGAACAATTCGTGACCCGCATTGAATATCAGCTGCGCCGGCCCAAGCTGCGTGAGTTCGCCGACTCTGAAGAAAAGAGAATCGACACCGTGGCCGACTTGGCCGGGGCGCTCCGCTCCCTCTGGGCGTACCTGACCACCGAATGGACCCGGCACACCTCGAACCCGGTCAACCGCAACCACAACCAGGGCAAAGCCAAGATCTCCGAGTTCTGGCAGAAGGTCCAGGCCGTGGTCTGGACCGGCGTGTTCGGCTACGTCCGCACCCATCCGGTGAAGCACAAAGACATCGTCATGCTGCGCAAACAGGCGCGGGGAATCCTGATGTCAGTCTGCGCCTCCCTCGAGGTGGAGCCCGACGACATCGATAAAATCGTTCATCTCTGCAAAGAGGTGATCGAGGAAGACTTGCACGCCTACTTTGAGGACGAAAAGGCGTTCATCGACAAGATGATAACCAAGCGGAACGATTTCCGTGCGACCCTTGCGGGATAGGCTTGCCGCTCATCTAGCAAGTGTCGGCTAAACAGATTGAGGTACCCGCCGCCTTGCAACCACTTCCTGTTTTTCGACATGAAAAGAGGCTGACTATGAATACTTCAGAATATCGTTATAGCCCTCAGTGGAACCCATGTTTTTCAGATTACATGAAAATAGGACTCCCTATATTACGGAAGATGTTCATTGAAGGTAATTTCTTCCTGCTGCTGTTTACCCTTTTCTCGACTGTATACGTCACGGGATATTTTAGCATCTTTGCCGAGTTTTGGTTCTTCCTGTTCAAAGGTGTTATTTTCATAATTGCAGGTGCTTATATATCAGGATGCACGGTGTCATTTCTCCTATTTCATCTGACGTCGAGGAAATACCGAAACAGAAAAAATAGATACAGGAATAATGCACTTAAAATAAATAAACATTCAGCAAAACAACTTCCTGTTGAAGTCCAGCGCGAAGATGAAAAGTTTTCTGAATACCTTATGCGAATTAATCCCTGTCCTTGTTGTGGAAAGAGGGCTGAATGAACAACGTCATTTCCCTATCTGGCGGCAAGGACTCCACCGCCATGCTGCACATGATGCTTGATCGCGGCGAGCCTATCCATTCGCTGTTGTTCTTTGACACCGGCTGGGAATTTCCCGAGATGTACGCTCACCTTGATTTGATCGAACAGAAAACCGGGCTGAGCATCACCCGCATCAAATCGAAAAAGAGCTTTGACCATTGGATGTACCGCCAGCAGGTCCGCGCCAAAGACGGGGTCATGAAAGGGCAAGTGGTCCGCATCGGCAACGGTTGGCCGCATTCATCAAGACGTTGGTGCACCCGCGAAAAGGTGCAGGCCATTGCCAAATATGAAAGCAAGGTTCCCGATCTGGTGAAATGCGTTGGTTACGCCTCGGATGAACTCCACCGGTGCAAGCCCGGCCTGCGTTATCCGCTGATTGAATACGGCATGACTGAGGCGGCTTGCCTCGAATACTGCAAAGGCCTCGGCTACAGCTGGGGCGGACTGTACACCATCTTTCGCCGGGTTTCCTGCTGGTGTTGTCCGCTGCAATCCTTGCCCAGCTTGCGGAAACTGCGCAAACACCGGCCTGAACTGTGGGATCAACTGATTGAAATGGACCTTCGCCAGCCTCGTGGCAGCCAAGGCTTTCAAGGCACGAAATCCGTCATCGACTTAGAAACCCGGTTCCGCCAGGAAGACAGGCAACTGGTGCTTTTCCCTCAGCCCGCCAATACCAACGATTTCCGGGCAGGAATGGCGACCTAAGGGGCCGGCGTATCCAGAACGAAAACTGTAAACCTTTCATTGACACTATTTTCAAGAATAAGGCGGTCCGCATGGGACAGGTTGAAACTTCGGAATGGTTGAAAATGCTAAGACGTATGATCCGAGCGGCAGGCCGCCGGGTAGCCAACGCCGATGAACATGAGCTGGCCGACTTGGTCAGTCTTCGCGATCAACTCGACCAATCAATCAAGCACGCCATTCAAGGGCAACGCTCTGCCGGCCGCTCCTGGGCGCACATTGGCCAAGCTCTCGGGCTGTCCCGCCAGGGTGCTTTTCAACGGTATGGCGACCTCGATAAAGAAAAATGAAACCCATCAGATTTCAAAAGGACGATTCCATGAATCTTTTTCAAGACCGGTTCAAAAAAATCAGAAAAGACCTTGGATTGAAGCAACAGGAAATGGCTGAACGGTTGAAAGTGAGCCTGAGCACGTTGCAGCGCTACGAAAAAGGGGACAACGTCCCGGACCTGGGAACGCTTGAGAAGATTGCCGCCCTGGGCGTCGATCTCCATTGGCTTGTTACTGGAAAATTTGAGCATCACTCAAAGCGAATCGAGGCCAGCCCGGAAAGACTCAAAGTCGAGGAGGGCGTTGTCTTCTTCGCCTTCCGTTCAGATGACTATTACGAATTCAAATATACGCTGGAACACGCCGGGATGTCAGACGAGTATCTCTATTTGATCATGGAAAAACATTTGCGCGGTGTATTCGATGGTTTGAAGTTTCTCAACAACAAACCTTTGTGACTATGAAAACTAACATCTTCAAGACGCCGCGCCGTGGCTGGCTCGGCAACAAACCGCTCGGCGCTGACTACATGCCCGCCGTGAACGAACGCGCCCGCCGTATGAAAGCCGCCGTCCGCGAGCAGGACCAGCCAACCGACAAACGGCAACCACGCTTGCCGGGCTTCTGAATGAACCTTGAAATCATGTTGGGCTGTGCTCTTTTAACCAATCACGGAGAACATCATTGATGCGGGTTTGCCATCCCTTTCCGGTTGCCTTAAAGGCGGTCACGACGTCATCGGACAGACGTATATTGACAGCCTTTTTCGGCGTTTCCAATGGTGGCCGCCCCCGCTTTGGAATTACGGCAAGCAACTCTTTCGGCAAGACATCCAGAGCGGATTTGAATTCTTTGAGATCATCCATTGTGAGTTCTCGAACTTCTCCGTCTCGGTTAGTCAAATGCAAGTGGTTTGCCATGTCGTTTTGCCTCTCTATCATTTGTCTTTCGAAGACTGATTATCCAGACACCGCCAGGGATTGGCATAAAACAGATTACATGCAATCTATTATTCAGACATCCGACGGCGACAAATCGCCGTTCTGGGCAATAGTCCGTATCATCTTCGAAAAATATGGCGTCTCTCCATTCAAACCCAACGATCTGGTCGAACGGCAAATCACGCTGCTGTCTGTTTTTCTCCGATATATCAGGAGCAAATTTTATTTTCATACATTTATTGTATATACAAAAAATACTATCGTCAAGGAATCAAAAATTATAATTTTTACCGGCTGCAATCATGACCAGCCCGCCGACGAACGGCAACCGCGCTTGCCCGGCTTTTAGGAAACCCCCTTGACACTATCTCCAAAACATGGGCAGAATGCCACCCATCTGAATTTTGGGGAGGTGTGCATGTCTGGGTCGGTGTACTTCAAGCGGGACCGTGCGCAATGGGGAGTTGCGTGGAATTGGCAAGGGAAGCGCTATCAAATCAGCCGGTACAAGGGCCGGTTAATGGCGCAGACGCACCCAAATCCAAAGCGTGACCAGGGGTATATTGACGCCCACAGGCTTCTTGCGCAGATGCAAGGCGACGTTGAAAATGGCGTGTTCCGGATCGAGAAGTACACGGGGAACCGGTATACCGACGTCATACCGTTTTTCGAACAATGGCTCAACACCAAGACCGGGAAAAAACCTGGAACAATAAGGTTGTACAGCTCACTTTTTGCAAACCACATCAAGCCTTTTTTTGAAGAAAACCCCACCCAGTTGCACGAAATTCAACTTGACACTTTGGACGCCATGATTGCCTCAATTAGTTTGGCGCCGTCGTCAAAAAACCTGTGCATGACAATATTTCGGGCATTCCTTGATTACGCCTGGAGGAGCAAGCGCATCCCGGAAATGCCTCCATTCCCCAAGCGGTCAGAATACGGGATTGAATCTCCGGCAATAAAATGGCTTCCAGAATCGCGCCAAATGGCCGCGATTGAAGCGATTCCAGAGAAACATAGGGCGATATTTCTTTTTCTGAAATACCATCTGAGAAGGCCGGCGGAGGCCATGGCGCTGTACAAAATGGACTATGACCAGTTTGGCAAATCGTTCCATATCAGACGCGGGATTTCCGGCGGGCAACTGGTCACGAGCACAAAAACTGGGGCTGAGCATATCATTCCCTGCCACCGGGCTATGATTGTCGAAATAGAGCGCCTAGTCGGAATTAATGAGTCCTGCCCGTTCATGTTTGTCCAGCGCGGGAGAAGGTACACCGAAGGCGTGCTGAATCGGGTGTGGAAGAAAGCGTGTGCGGCGGTTGGCGAGGACATCGAGCTTTACAGCGGCTTGAAGCATAGCAGCATGAGCCAGTTCGTCAACGAGAAGCGGCTATCCATGGCCGAACTACAGATCATCAGCGGCCATAAAAAGATTGAGTCTGTCTATAAATATGCTTCGGTCGAACTGGGTCGGCAGCGCGAGTTGCTGGAAACTGAAGTCGGGTTTGAGCCCGAAAAGATTCGAAAAGTGAAGTGACCGTTTCCAAGCGGCATGTTTCCAAATTGTTTCCAAAAAACAAAATGTGTCACAAATAATAAGCAAAAATAATGCGTTGCACTCGCAAAGTTTAATTGACATTAAAACCTTATTTTTTTACAACTGGTTGTCTCGGATTATCCCCTTCGCTCATTCTGCCGGCACAACGCAGTGGGGCGCATCGCCTGATCTTGCACAAAAGAAAAAACCAGCGGCAGAATGCGACGCCGTTATCAGCGTGCAGATTACTGCGCCTTGGAAACGACGCGGCAGCAAGCGTGTCACCCCGCATTGTTTTCCAGAGCGGCATTTTTTACTCTAACCTGAGGATGAATTGAATGAAAAAGAATGTTGGAATGAAGCTGTTGATCTTTCTTAGCGCGGCGCTGCTTCTCGTGTCCACTGGTTGCGCCTCAAACAAAAACACCTTCGGCAACGACGCCTCAGGAGCGCCCCAGCTCACCAATTTTGCTGACGACATCAAAGACATCACGCTGCCCTCCGAGCTTACCTGGGATCGAAAAGGTTCAATGGTGATTAAAACCGAATCGTTTCGCGGCGGCATCTTCATTTACAAGGGCCGCGCCGAAGTTATGTCGCTCAAGGATTATATGATTGCCTCCATGCAGGACAACAAATGGCGTTTGGTGGGCGAAACCGCCTCAAAAGACATCATGCTGGCCTTTATCAAGCCCAATAAAACCTGCATAATGGTGATTTCTGAAGGCGTTTTGGGCAAAACAGAGTTGAAATTGCATGTCGCCATCGACAAAACAGGCGGAGCCAGCGCATCCAGCAACGCCAATACTTTTAACGATTCGATCTCCCAATAGCAGTTGTCGACATGTCGGGTCTGCAGGGAAAAAGAATTCTGTTCGGGATCACCGGCTCCATTGCCGCCTACAAGGCGGCGCAATGGGTGCGGGAACTGGTCAAAGAAGAGGCGCTGGTCACTGTGGTGATGACGACGGCGGCGGAGCGATTCGTGACGCCGTTGACCTTTGCCGCGCTTTCCGGCAATGCGGTGCATCGCGACATGTTTGACGAGTCGCCTGATCGCGTCATGGCCCACATCAATCTTGCACGGGAAGCCGATGCGCTCTTGATTGCGCCGGCAACCGCCCAGACCATGGCGCGGATCGCCGGCGGCATGGCCGACAATCTGCTGTCGGCCATTGCCCTTGCCGCCCGGATTCCGGTGGTGCTCTGCCCGGCCATGAACAGCGCCATGCTGGCGCATCCAGCGACCCAAAGCAACATCAACCGCCTGCGGCAATTCGGACATCACGTGGTGCAATCGGGATGCGGCGCTCTTGCCTGCGGCGAGACCGGAGACGGTCGCCTGCCTGAATGGGATGCAGTGCGGGAACGCCTACTTGGCCTGTTCCAGATTAACGATCTCCAGGGCAAAAAAGTGCTGATCACCGCCGGCCCAACCCGTGAACCGCTGGATCCGGTGCGTTTTCTCAGTAACCGCTCCAGCGGCAAGATGGGGTTTGCCTTGGCGCGGGCCGCTCGACGCAGAGGCGCGGAGGTGACCTTGATCGCAGGCCCGGCGACGCTTGTCGATCCTCCCGAGGTGGAGGTAATCCGGACAACGACCGCTGAAGCCATGGCGGCGGCGGTCCTGGAGCGGGCGCCGTCGATGGACGTCATCATTAAATCGGCTGCTGTCGCCGATTTCAGACCAACCGCCTGCCAACCGCAGAAAATTAAAAAAACGCAGCAAGGCCTGAGTCTGGATCTGGTAAAAAACAGAGACATTCTGGCTGAACTTGGCAAAAGACGACTTCCCGGGCAGCTGCTTGTGGGATTTGCGGCCGAAAGTCAGAATCATGTCGCCGAGGGGCAGCGAAAACTCCAGGAAAAAAATCTGGATCTGATTGTGGTGAATGATATCCTCGGACAGCAAACCGGTTTTGACGTCGAAACCAATCAAGTTACGTTAATTGACCGAAAAGCGAGCCAAACCTTGCCGTTGCTGACGAAGGAGGCCACCGCCGATCGAATATGGGACAAGGTGCTGCTATTGTGCGGCGAAAGCCCTGTCCATGACGAGTAATCTCAGGCGTAGGAGCCGTCGAATATGCAGGTAAGTCGTACAGAGCAAAAAAGAAGGATCAAGGAAATTGAGCAGTTGGTGGCCGAACTGGTCAAACTGCCGCCGCAGGCCCTAGACAAAGCGACGGGCCTCGAAGAATTCAAGCTGATGTTACGTGAAACGGCAAAACTGGAGGGCAGCGCACGTCAGCGGCAGATTAAATACCTGACCAAATTGGTGCAGAACGAACCCCTTGAGCCGTTGTACGAATTGGTCGGCAGACATCGCGGAAAATCGCTGTCTGAGCGGAAGCAGTTGCACGCTCTCGAATTTTACCGGGACGCCCTTGTCAACGAGGCCCTGGAAAAACGGCAGGAATGTCGCGAGAACAACACTGAGTGGGCGGAAAATTGGACCAGCGACACCTTGGTGGAACTCAAGGCGGAGATGCCGGAAATTGAGGTGCTGACCCTTTCGCGGTTGTCATACCTGTTTGCCCAGACCCGCAACCCCCGCCACAGCCGGGAAATTTTCCGCTACCTCCGATCCATCCAGGAGATGCGGCAACGAAACAGCCTGCAAGCCCGCTAACGGAAAAGATCAAAGCAGCCCCCAGCGAAAAGCGGGTGGGTGAAATTCGCTGCGTTTACGCTTCGGCCTTTCGCATCCTTCGGGCATAGGTAGCCGCTTCCATCCCGGCAACACACCCTTCTCCCACCGCTTTTGCCATCTGATAAGGAGGGCCGACAATGTCGCCAGCGGCATAGACGCCTGGAATGTTGGTTTCCTGCCGCCGGTTCGTCTCAATGTACTTGAACGATTCCGTGTCAAGCTGCACGCCTATCTGGGTGGCCAGTTCCAGCGCGCCCTTGGAGCCAAGCTCTATAAAGACGCCTTCGGCTTCCAGGGTGGCGCCGTTGGCCAACAACAACGAATTGACCACCCGGTCACCATTGATCTGCTGCACAGCGCTCTCAATGCATTCCACCTGACTGGCTTTGAGCCGCTCCAGCAGTTCCTCGGAAACATTGAGTTCCGCCGCCACCAGATAAACCTTGGCTGCGTAATCAAGCAGGGTCAGGGCGCCGTCAACGGCCGCGCTCCGATCACCGGCAACAACCACGGTTGCGCCGCGATAAAAATTGGCGTCGCAATCCACGCAGTATGAGACGCCCTTGCCGGCAAATTCCTTTTCTCCGGCTACGCCAAGTTTTTTCTTGGAAACTCCCATGCAAAAAATGACGGTGCGGGCGCCGACGGATCGACCGCTCTCGAGCTCTATGGAAAACAGCGCATCCTCCTGAGTGATTTTCAACACATCTTCAGGGGAGATTTCGGCTCCAAAATTCTTTGCCTGTTCCAAGCCGATCTCAAGAAGACCCGCTCCGATCGAAACGCCGGCCACAAAGGCGTAATTTTCAATATGTGCGCCGTGGAGCGCTGAATTTCCAGCCCGGCCCAGAACCAACACGCTGGTCTTTTTCCGGGAGGCGTGAATTGCGGCCTGAATGCCGGCCGGCCCGGCTCCTATGATGACCACGTCATATATCTGTCCTGACATGCGCAGCTCCTTGTGACAGGAAAAAGAAAGAGAGTTTGTGCACCGCGCGACACCCTAAGCAGGTTGTCGCATGCCTCGAGATTTGTACATCATCTCCAGATCGAGGTCGACAGATTTATTGTTTTCGTATATATTTTGAGGTTATTGTGATCACGATCTCCGGTCGGCGCGACCTGCGGCAAGGGCAGAGCAAGCGCGGCGCGTCCATGGATTTTGGCCCGCTCGCAGATTTTGCCGTCATCGGCAGATCATAGACTGCAGAGCGGGTCGCGTTTTTGTGCGATCAGTGCTCGCCGTTCCTTGGCGGCAACGGATCAGCCCCTTTGACGGCCGGAGACAACGCAAGATTAATTTAACAACAAGAAGGGACGTCGTGAGTTTATCTATTTTTGAAATAATGAAACATGCCGGGATGATGGGCAAATTGATCATGCTCATCCTGCTTGTTTTCTCGGTTGCTTCATGGTCCATTGTCATTTTAAAATTTCTCATGTTTCGCAAGGCCCGCAATTCCTCCCTGGATTTTCTCGACGCCTTCTGGGACAGCAAGACCCTCAACGAGGCCTACGACGCGGCCCGTGAATACCCGCTCAGCCCGGAAGCGACCGTGTTTGTCACCGGATACAACGAGCTGAAAAAAATCAGCGCCGCCCGCAGTGCCGGGCAGGCTACCCTCACCCTGGAAACGCAGTTGGCAACTATGGACAACCTGAAACGGGCGGTGCGCAAGGCCCAGTTTCTTGAATCTGATCGTTTGGCCAGTTCGATCGCCATTCTTGCCACCACTGGCAGCGCCACGCCTTTTATCGGTCTGTTCGGGACGGTCTGGGGCATCATGGCCTCCTTCCAGAGCATCGGCGAACGCGGTTCGGCCTCTCTGGCTGTTGTAGCGCCTGGCATTTCAGAGGCGCTGGTCGCCACGGCGGCAGGTCTGGCCGTGGCCATTCCCGCCGTTATTTTCTACAATTATTTTTCCAACAAGGTTGCTGAGTTCGAATCAAACATCGAAAGCTTCAGCACCGATTTCATTAATCTGATCGAAAGAGACATCCTCACCAGGACGTGATCGCATGGGACCTTTAGGAAACAATAAAGGCAAGCGGACCATCGTTGCCGAGATCAACGTCACCCCGCTTGTCGACGTCATGCTTGTATTGCTGATTATTTTCATGGTTACAGCGCCGATGATGACCCAAGGCCTCGAGGTTGAACTGCCCGAGGCAACCACCAAAGCCCTGCGTCAGCAAGAAGAGCCCTTGGTGGTCACGATCAAAAAGGAAGGCGATGTGTATCTGAAGAAGGAAAAAGTAACCTCCGCAACCTTGCAGCAACAACTGCAGAGTATGCCGCCTGAGGTGAAGAAAGAAGGCATCTTTCTCCGAGCGGATAAAAGCGTCCCCTATGGCGTCGTCACCTTGACCATGGCCGACATCCATGCCGCGGGGTTTGAAAAGTTGGGAATGATCACCGTGCCTGCGGAAAAAGACAAGTAAGGGACTGGTTGGTCAGCTGTGCATTACACCGAGAGTGAATTTTATCTTCTCCAGCAGGAAGCCGACAGACGATGGTGGTTGGCTTCTTCGCTGGCTATTGGCGTGCATCTGGCCGTTGTTTTGACGGTGGTGTTCATGCCTTCCCTGTTTACCAGCAAGCCGATCATCGAAGAGGTCGTATCGGTCAGCCTAGTGTCCATGCCGGACGTTAGCGGCGGCGGCGCGCCTCCGCCGCCGGCGGCAGCCGCCAAAGCAAGCAAGGCCGCACCGGAAAAAAAGGTGGAACCGCCTCCTCCTCCACCGCCGCCGGAACCGGCAGCCCCGCCGCAGCCTTCGGCGCCGCCTGAGCCCACACCTCCGCCGCCCAAGGAAAAGGCGCCTGCTCCCCCGGAAACCGTCGCACCGGAACCGGTGGAGACCAAAAATCCGATTTCACTGGCCCCGGATAAACGCAAAATCAAAAAATCCCAGGACACCCGGCTGGAAGAAGAAAAAGTCAAAGAACGCGAGCAAGAGGAACGCAAGCAGGAAGAGCGCGAACTACAGAAAAAGATCGAAGAGCGCAAGCGCGAGGCCGAACAGCGCAAGCAGGATGAACAGGAATTAGAAAAGAAGATTGAAGAACGCAAGCGTGAAGCCGAGCAGCGAAAGAATGAAGCGCGCGAATTAGAGAAAAAGATCGAAGAGCGCAAGCGCGAAGATGAACGCAAAAAAGCGCTCGCCCAGGCCAGACTTGATCAGATTCGCGCTGAAAACGAAGCTCGGGAGGCGGCGGCCGAAGCAAGAGAACTGGCTTCGCAGGCCAATGCGGCCTCTGCCGCCTTGGCGGCCACCCGCGCTGACGCCGCGAGTAAAGCGCAGGCCATGCAGAGTGCGGCCACTGGCACCACCAGCGGTCGGGGAGCAGCGCGCGGCATTGTCGCCCAAACCTACGGCAAGACGGCGGCGGCTCGCATCAAGGAATTCTGGCAACTGCCCGACACGCGCAGTTGGGACAACAGTTTGTCCGCCAATGTCGTGATCACCGTCAACAAAAAAGGCGAAGTGGTCAGCATCAAATTTGAACGTCGATCAGGCGACCCGTTGTTTGACCAGCTGGTCGAGAAGACGATCAACAAAGCGGTGCCGATGCCGCCCTTCCCCGCTCTGATGCCGGAAGAGACCACCGAAGTGCCGTGTAATTTTAATGTTCGTGAACTTGGCAAGCTGCAATAGATTGTGTATAGAATCCATTGCAGCCTGCTTAAGAATACTACAAATACCCCACACCACTATGAAGCGTAGACACACTCTCTCAATGGTTATGGCCTTGGCGGTTGGTTTGTTGCATTGTTTTTTCATGCAGGATCTCCAAGCGGAAGAACGAACCTACTACGACATCAGCGCCTCCGATGTCCGCAAAATCATGATTGCCGTGCCGAATTTTTCCAGCAGCGGCGGCAACCAGGGGGCCTCGGTCGCTCAATTGCTGACCAAGGGGTTGGAATTGCACTCTTTCGTCGGCGTTATTGATTCGAGCCGCTACGGCGGGGGCAAAGATGCGGACTGGAAATCCCTGGGCGCCGACTATGTGGTCATGGGGCAAGTGGGCAGCGATCCAGCGGGCATAGTGGTTGAAGGCCAGATTCTTGACGTCGCCAGCAACAAACAGCTGGCCGGGCGCCGCTTCAAGGGGTCAGCCGCGCAACTCGAAGACATGACCTTGCGTCTCTGCGACAGCCTGATCGAGGATTTCACAGGAGAAAAAGGGGTCGCCAGAACCCGCATCGCCTACATATCCGACAGCACCGGCCGCAAGGAGGTCTATGTTTCCGATATCCTGGGACGCCATCCGCGCCAGGTGACCCGACACCGGGCCCTCTGCGTTTCCCCTCGCTTCACCCCGGACGGCAATTTCCTCGCCTATTCCACCTATCACCGCGGCAACCAGGACCTCTACATCACCGATCTGCGCCAGGACTCGTCCACTAACGCCCTTTCCCGACGCAAAGGGTTGAACTTGGCTCCGGCCTTTTCCCCTGACGGCCGGAACATGGTCATTACCCTGAGCAAGGCCGGAAATCCCGATCTGTACACCATGGATCGACAGGGCAATATTGGCCAACAATTGACCTCCGGCGCCGGCATCAACGTGTCCGCCACCTATTCTCCTGACGGACAAACGCTCGCCTTTGTCTCCGACCGAAGCGGCAAACCCAATGTGTATGTGATGAGCGCAGGAGGAGGGCAGGCAAAACGACTGACCTTTAAATGCTCGGAAAACAGCGAACCCGCTTGGTCGCCCAAGGGCGATGAAATCGCCTTCACCGGTTTGCAAGGCGGAGCGTATCAACTCTTTGTGATGGATCGAAGCGGCGGCAACGTGCGCCAATTAAGCACCGGCGGCGGCAGTTACGAATCGCCGACCTGGTCGCCCGACGGCCGACTGCTTGCGGTGGCCCGGAAAGGCGGCAGCCGTTCCGAACTCTGCGTGGTGAGCAAAAACGGCAAAGACGTGCGCGTGCTGTTCACCATGAAGGGCAATCAATCCTACCCGCAGTGGTCTGGTCGTTTGCCTTGAGGCTGTTGTGTAATCGGGCTTGGGGATGAACGCGGAAAACCACGCAGCCTTGTACAACTTACGTTTTTTGTCGTTCTTTGAGAGTAAGGGAGTCTACTTGTATGAAAACCATTAGAAATATCGCAGTGGCCGGTTGCTCGCTCCTGTTGCTGACGCAGTGCGCCTCCCAGGACGAGGTGCAAAATATGCAGTACCAACTTCGGGCGGTGAATCAAAAGCTCGAAGACGTCAAAAGCAACACCGTCAACCAGATGCAAAAAAAGCAGGCCAGTTCGGTGAGCAAAATTGATCAGGTGGAGGATGAAACCTCGCGCATCCGATCAAGCATCGAGGAAAACACCAATCAAACCAATCAGTTCCGAGAGCACGTCAACAAGAATATGTCGACCCTGCAGTCATCCGTCGACACCTTGCGAACCGATCAGGACGCCAAGATTTCCGAGCTCAATCAAAAAGTGGCGGTTCTTGAAGAAAAAATCTCTCTGATCAGCGAAAATTTCACAAAAATTCAACAAGATCGCATCAAGGAAGCTGAAGGACGGGCGCAGGCGGCCGCGCAGAAGGCTGAGGCGGCTAAACAGCGGGCTGCGTCCGCCGCCACGCCGGCCATCACGCCTATCCCGCCGGCTTCCACTACACCTTCAGCAACTACAGCAACACCTGCCAGCGTTGTCAAAGTCGGTCCTGGCTCCAAAAAAACCAAGGTAACCGGCACGCCAGGCGCCATGGAAACAGCGACAACCAAAAAATCGCCGGAACCGACGGCCGCCGTCCCCGCGACGACGCCGGCGCCAGCTGCAAAGACCGCTGCCGCGACATCTTCGGCATCTCCTGCCGCCGCAGCTGCAACAGGGGCGGACAAGGAAAAAACTGCCGCGCCGGCCGCTTCTTCATCTGATCCTTTTTCCCAGGGCATGAACCAGTACAAAGGGAAAAGCTATAAAGACGCGTACAAGTCCTTTGACCAATCACTCTCCGCAAATCCCAACGGGCCGCAGGCCGCCAAAACCCTCTACTACATGGGCGAGTGCCTGTACAATCAAGGCGAATACGACTTGGCCATTCTCGATTATCAAAAAGTCATTTCCAATCACGGCAAAGACGCCCTGACCCCAAGCGCGCTGCTCAAGCAAGGCATGTCCTTTGAAAAACTGACCGATCATGAAACCGCAAAAATTATCTACAAAAAATTAATCAGCGACCATGGCGGCAGTTCCGAGGCGTCCCAGGCCAAGGAGCGACTCGGTAAACTGTAAGAGCGACCTTCGTTGGCTGGGATAAAAAAACAGCGACTCGATCTGTTGCTCGTTGAGCGGAATCTGGCTGACGATGTTGAACAGGCCCGCCGTTTGATCGGTGCAGGATGCGTGCTGGTTGACGGTCATCTGTGCGACAAGGCTGGCAGGTTGGCGCCGTTAAGCGTCCGAATAGCCATCAAGGGCGGCAAACGCTACGTCAGTCGCGGCGGCGACAAGTTGGAAACCGGACTGCACGGTTTGCACGTTGACCCCAAAGATTGCGTGTGCGCCGATATCGGCAGTTCCACCGGAGGCTTCACCGACTGTCTGCTCCAGCATGGGGCGCGTCGGGTGTACTGTGTGGACGTGGGCTACGGTCTCTTAGACTGGAAACTGCGACAGGATGAACGCGTTGTTGTGCTTGAGCGCACCAACGCCCGCTATGTAACGACGGCACATATTCCCGAATCCCTTGATCTGGCCGTGATCGACGCCTCGTTTATCTCGCTGCAGCCTCTTCTTCCACCCCTCTTGCCTCTTTTCCAAAACGCTGTTCGCATCCTGGCGCTGGTCAAGCCGCAGTTTCAACTGCCCCGGGAGTTGGTGGGGCCTGGGGGCATTGTCAGTGACGCAGCCCTGCACCAGCATGCACTGGCCATGGTGCGTCAATTTGGCCAAGATTTGGGTCTGCAGTGTGAGCGCGTTGTCGCCTCAGCCGTTCGCGGAACAAAAGGGAATCAGGAATTTTTTATGTTGTTGACCAATGCTTCCGATGCTAGGGAGAATGTCACTGAAATTTTGCATCAAGGAGATCGTGATGACGTTGCGACCGTTGACTAAAACCATCCCGCTGGGTTTGCTGGCTTCCGCCTTTGCTCTGACCACCGCCTTTGCCGGCGAATACATGAGCGTGATTAAAGACGGGGTAAATCTGCGTTCCGGCCCAGACGCCAAATCGGAAATCCTGTTCGAGCTTCCCGCCGGCTATCCGCTGGAAGTGCTCGGCAAGGAAGGACAATGGCTCAAGGTGAGCGATTACGAAGGAGACAAAGGCTATATTACAGCTTCCTTGGTCAGCACGACGCCCTCGGTCATTGTGAAAGTCAAGGAATGCAAAATCCGCAGCGGCCCCAGCACCAATGATCCGGTGGTTGGCAGCGGCGTCAAGGATGTTATTTTCAAAAAAGAGGAACAAAAGGGCGAATGGGTGAAAATATCGCACCCTGACCTCACCGGTTGGGTGCATAAAGATCTTGTCTGGCCCTGATCGTTTGCGCCCTACGGCGCACAATCTCACCGATTGCTCCGGAAAAATCAACCGGCAGCCGCACCTCCTGTCCCGCCTTGTTCTGGAACAAGAGATACTGCTGCCGGTGCCCGAACAGAAAGAGATCTCGGGTAACCTCCACATCCCTCCGGCAATATGCCGCTAATTTCCCCATAGCCCCTTGTTTAAACCAGCGAAGGGCGTCCAGTCCGTCGCCGCTTTTTTTCACTTGCAGTGTTTTCTCCGCCAACCGGTCCAGGCTGAGCCTGTATCCCAACTGGTTGGTGATCACCTCAAGGATGTCGAACGACGGCAGCAGCGCAAGATCCCGATCCGTATAGGCCGACAACACCTTGTTGTCGAAGCGTTTGTTGTTGAATCCCACCACCAAGTCCAAGGCAAACAGGCGTTCAATCATGTCGGGAACGGTTTCTTCGGTGTAGGTGGTGCATTGACACCCATTGTTCTCGTAGAGCACGGCAACGCTCACCCGCATCAAATCCGCCCTGTGCCAACCGCCGACCTCCTGGGCCGATTTCTGCGTTTCCACGTCAAAGACGCCGAATTTTTGCGGCAGCTCAACAGGGCGAGGCGACCGAACACTGCGCGCAGGCGCGGATGCCGCAACAACCCTTTTTTCCTCCGCCAACCTGCCCTGTTGCGGCGTCAGCAATTGCTCCAGCAGGTACAGACAGGCCTGTTTGTCAAGAGGTCGATTGCCCGAACCGCATTGGGGAGAATGAACGCAGGACGGACACCCCAGGTCGCAAGGGCACTCCGCCACGACCTGTCGGGTCTGTTCCAGAAGTTGGGAAACAAGGGTGAAGGCCTTTGCCGTCAAGCCCATGCCGCCCGCGTAGCCGTCGTACACAAACACTGCCGGTCCGGCGACCTGATCGTGTCGCGGATGGGAGATGCCGCCCAAATCCTTTCGATCGCACAGCACCAACAGCGGCATCAGACCAATCATCGCATGTTCCATGGCGTGAATGCCGCCCATGAAATGCAGTCGAGCCGCCTCGGTCTGCGACTGCAACCACAGCGGAATCTCAAGCCAGAATCCTTCGGTCTCAAAGATCTGCGGCGGCAGGTCAAGGGCAATCCGGTTGATGACGCGCATGCTGCCGTGAGCAATCCTCTGGTACCCGGTTATGCGTTCAGTCACCCTCAGGTCGCCGAAATGGACGTGGGCTGCGCCGCACCGAACGCTGTTGCGCACAGCCAGAATGTGGGTGGTCTTCTCGGTCAGCACCCGGGTGAAATAGGCGGGTTTGACTTCTGTTGCCAAAATCTCCCGTCCTTCCATATCCAGACTGTCGATATGATAGGTGTGGCCCATGTGCAGATAGACGGCCCCTGGATGACATTCGCGCAGAGCCCGATGAGCGTCGATTTCCCCCAGCAGCCTTCGAGACGGTTGCGCAAAAATGGACAGGGTTGCGCCGCCGCCGCGAAGATTGACGTGCCGTTGCGGATAGGTTTGGGGCGAGAACCAAACGGCGCCGTCCGCTGACTGCATTAGTTTGCCGTCCCTGGTCAGGCGTTCGAGCATCGCAACCGCCTCCGGGGTTTGCACCAATGAATCAGTGGCGGTCAGCGGAAGTTCGGCGGCGGCGCACACCAGTTGTGGGCCCGCCAGCGCTGGGTTATCCGGATTCATCGTCACCGGCTCCACTGGACGGCTGAAAAAATCCTCGGGACGGCGCATGAAATACTGGTCCAAGGCGTCCTCATGGCCGATGAGCACCACCAACGATTCCTGCTGTTGTCTGCCAACCCGGCCGGCCCGCTGCCAGGTCGCCATCATCGATCCCGGATAGCCAACCAGGATGCAGACATCGAGATTGCCGACATCAATCCCTAATTCCAACGCCGAGGTCGAGACCACGCCCATCAGGCTGCCGTCGGCCAGGCGGTCTTCAATGCCTCGGCGCTCCTCAGGAAGAAAACCGGAGCGATAGGAGGCGACCAGCCCCTTGCGGTCTTTGAACCGAGTTCGGTCCAGATGGCGATCAGTTCCGTTATCTTGCGCGACTGGCAGTAGACAATGGTGCGTAGGCCCCGGACCACAGCGGCTTCCAGCAATTGGGCGGCGCTCGACGCGGCGCTGTCAAGCGGATTGAGCAGCACGATGTTGCGGGCCGCCCTGCCCGCCCCGGTTTGGGTGATCGCACGCACCGGCGCGTCGATCAGTTGCCGGGCATGCTCGTCGGGGTTGCCGATGGTGGCGGACGCCAGGATAAAGGTCGGCTGTGATCCGTACAGGGTGCAGATGCGTTTGAGCCGTCGCAACACCCACGCCACATGAGAGCCGAAGACGCCCCGATAGGTGTGGACCTCATCAATCACCACATAATCCAGGCTGCTCCACAAATGGGCCCACCGGTCGTGGTGGGGCAACATCGACAGGTGCAGCATGTCCGGGTTGGTGATCAGAATAGGCGGGAGCAAATCACGAATTTTTTTGCGACGATAACTGGTGACGTCCCCGTCGTAGACCGCAGCCGGGGGCAGATCGCCCCGGAGCGGCGCAGGAAGAAGCCGCCAGTTTTTTTCAATGGTTTTCAGCTGATCCTGGGCCAAGGCTTTCAGCGGAAACAGATAGAGGGCTTTGGCAACCGGGTTTTTGAGATAATTCTCCATCACCGGCAAGGTGTAAATCAGGCTCTTGCCCGAGGCGGTCGGCGTGGCGACCACGGTGTTGTTGCCGGCAAGAATCTGGGTTATGGCCGCATGCTGATGCGCATACAACTCAGACACGCCCATATCCCGGAGCAGCTGCTGAAGTTCGGGCGCCAGGAGGTCAGGCCTCGCCGTGACGGCCTCCGTGGCTGCAAGCATGCGGTGCGCCACGACCTGCGGTCCGAATTTGCCTGAGCTTTTTAAGGCGGCCAGGTATTCCGCCACTGTTCCCCGTTCCGGTCCCATTACCCCTGCGCCCGGCGCACTATGCGTCATTGGTTAAAAAAATCTTTACTATCCGCCGCTGAAAATGTATTTGACCGTGTTGTAGTTCGTTTCCGGATTTGCCCCGCATGTCGTGCTTCCCTCTTTCCAGAAAGACCTACATCCCCCTTGCGCCAGCGACGCGGCTTTATTGTCGCCGCCCTGTCGGGCAAGGCGGCTCAACCAAGAGAAAACAACGCGCAACTCTGTACAGGAACACCCGCAATGACCACAATCGCGACCCTTGGGCCGGAACACTCTCTTTCATGGCAGGCCGCCGCTCAATACGACGGCAAGGCGAACATTCAGCTGTATCCGCACGTCAAGGCCCTGCTCGACGCCTTTGCCGCAGGCGAGGCCGACTATGCCGTGCTGCCGGTGTATAATACCCGCGAAGGCGAAAAGAAACAGTATTTCCGCTTTTTTGATCAGATCAAGGCTGGGTATTGGGTCGACAACGTTATCCTGCATTCCAATCTCTCCTTGGGCGTGTTTGCCGAAGACGAGACGCTCGAGGGCCTGCGAATGCTGGTGGGCAAACGCGAGGTTTTTAACCAGTGCGAGGAATTCATTGAAAACCAGCTGCCCGGCGTCACAGAGATGAGCGTCCAGGACATTGGTCAGATCATAGAGGAACTCAAGGCCGCCGGGCCGACCAGCGGCAAGGCGGTGATCGACAACGCCGAAACGCTCACCGCTCACGGCCTGCGCATCATTGAACGCGAGGTGGCGCCGCACAACCGCACCCGCTATGCGGTCCTTGGCCGCACCCTGGCCCCTGCGACCGGATACGACGCCACCACCCTGATCACCGAACCCCTTGACGACCGGGTGGGCATCCTGGTGGACATTTTGAACGAGTTCTCCCGACGCGGCATCAACATCGTCGACATGCGCTCGGAAAACGACATCAAAACCCAAAAACTGCGCATCTACCTGGAAGCGGAAGGCCACATCCACAACGACATCATGGCCAGCGCCATTGCCCACATCGAATCGCGGGTCATCCAGCAGCAGGGCATGATCCGCCTTCTGGGCAGTTTTCCCAGGGTCGACATGCGGACCAAGCACATTAAATCTTTTGGCTTCATCGGCACCGGCGCCATGAGCAAATGGTTTGCCGACCGGCTGGCCAGCGAAGGCTACGAGGTGCTTATGACCGGCCGCTCCACCACGCTCCGCCCCGAACAGATGATTGATCGGGTTGACGTGGTGGTGATCTGCGTGCCGATTTCGGTCACCTCGGCCACTGTCCGCCAGTACGGTTCCTTGCTGGGCGCAGGCAAGGCCCTGATACTGCTGGCCGGCGAGTCCGAAGAAACCATCAAAAGCGCCCTTGAGACCACCAACGAAGAGGTTGAGGTAATGTTGGTGCATAATCTTTGGGGCCCCCAGGCCGCAACCATGAAGGACAAGAACGCCATTGTGGTGCGCACCTCGCGCAGCGGCATGTTCTGCAGCGAATTCGAGGCGTTTCTCTACAAACACGGCGCCGACATTTATCATGACTCGCCCTCTAAACACGACCTGCTGATGGGCATCGGCCAAAAACTGCCAACTGTTATTTCCGTGGCGCTCGCCATGACCCTGAACGAAAACGACATTACCAGCGACGACATCGCCAGCCACTGCACCCTGACCTCGCTTTACCCCATTCTGGCCATGTCGCGGGTTCATTCGCAAAACCCCCGAACCTACGCGGAAATCATGGCCACCTCAGGCGACAGTCGCAAGATCGTCAGCGATTTTGCCAAAAATTTGGCCACGGTCGTCCGGATGGCGGACGCCGCCACCATCCCCGGCCTCTGCACTCTGATCGACGAAAATGCCGAGCACCTGACCGAAACCTTTCTTCAGGCCAGGATGCGACAGGCCAAAGCAGTCGACGAAGTCCTTGGGCGGATGATTTGAGCGCTGTCGGTTGACCGTTTCCAGCCCAATGGTTACTCTACCCGCATGAATAACAATCGTAAGAAAAACCTGTTGCTGCTGGCGCTCTTTGCCCTATGGTGCGCCGTTCTTCTGCTCCGGCCGGTTTCCCGTTCCGGCGCAAGCTGAGCCAGCCTGACTCCACCGCCGGTCGGCGGCCCGCCTTGCCCCTTGCCGCAGACACAGCACACAACTCAACCCTAAGGAGTTTGAAATCACATGTTGTCAACGCTTTTGAAATACATTGAAGAAAAGCATTACTGCCCGCATTGCAGCGGCGATCTGTCTTTATGTCATGCGCCGCCAGTCCATGTCGGCGATGGTCTTGGCTGGGGCTCGGAATATCTGTTCATCTGCCTCAACGACACCTGTCCGCTTTTTGTCAAAGGCTGGGACTATATTGCCAACCAATACGGCCATGTCGGTTCCTACCGCTACATGGAGATTCCCAACTCGAAAGAGAGTTACAGCATGATGGTGGTTGGCAAAGAGGCCTTCACCGGCAGCGTCATTGACATTGAGGACGTCAAACGCCAAAATGTGCGCTACCAGCAGCAGCAGGACGCCCTTGCCGCCCTGGACACATGTGTAGAACAAAAAGATCTGACGCCGGTGATGACCCTGCTGCTCGACGACTCGGTTTCGACCGACGACCGCAAGCGGGCCGTGGCCCTGCTTGTGCCCCTCAATGATCTCGCCTGCATCGAGCCTTTGCGCAGCCATGCCTTTAAGGATGCGCATCTGGAACAGGAAATCAATTTGGCCATTGGTCAGTTGTTGGCCAACCATTTCCTGAAAGAATGCCCCTTCTGCACGGAACTGATCAAGGCAAGGGCAACGGTGTGCAAGCACTGCCAACGGGAGTTAGCCGCCTAACTTTCTGCTTGCCAAAAAGTCGACGTGCGGGTATATAAGGCCACGTTTGCGTGGTGATCGTAGCTCAGCTGGTGGCAGCACCGGGTTGTGGCCTCGGAGGTCGTGGGTTCAAGTCCCATCGATCACCCCATTCATTCAAAGAAGTCCGACAAAGCATATAAACCCGCTTTCCTATCAGGAAAGCGGGTTTTTTGTTGTTCAATCACGTCTGCCAACATTTACTGATATCCGTCCAAGAAATGTGTTGGATCGTGCGAGAGGATCATTCCTGATTGGTTTGATTTTCTTGAGTTTTTTATCGCGAAACATCAAATAGGCGTATAAGGTGAACAGGTTTGAGCTGAAATTCAGTTGATAAGACACCAAGGGATGCATCAAGGATGCTGAAGCCATGACTAAGTCTGAGGCACAGACCCGATCTGACCTTATTGACCAACAATTGGTGCTGGCCGGTTGGGACGTGAATGATCCTATCCAAGTCGTTCAGGAGTTCGACCTCCTGAAGGATCAATCATTTGCCACAGCTGAACCAGCTTCCCCCTATGCGGGCCACCAGTTCAGCGATTATGTCCTGCTGGGGAAAAACGGCACCCCCCTTGCCGTGGTTGAAACAAAAAAAACAAGCAAAGATCCTGCCCTCGGCCGTGAACAGGCCAAACAATACTGCACCAATATCCGCAAGCAGCTGGGCTGCGAACTCCCTTTTTGCTTCTACACCAACGGGCTCGAAATCTATTTATGGGATCTGGACAATTATCCGCCCCGTAAGGTGGTGGGGTTTCCAACCCGCGACGACCTGGAGCGATTCCAGTACATCCGTCGCAACCGCAAGCCGCTCACCCAGGAACTCATCAACACGGCCATCGCCGGGCGCGATTACCAGATTCGCGCCATCCGCGCGGTTCTTGAAGGCATCGAGCAAAAAAAGCGCGATTTCCTCCTGGTCATGGCAACCGGTTCCGGCAAAACCCGAACCTGTATCGCCCTGGTTGATGCCCTCATGCGGGCCAGCCACGCCGAGAAAATCCTTTTTCTTGTTGATCGCATCGCGCTCAGGGAACAGGCGCTTGCCGCCTTCAAGGAACATCTGCCCCATGAACCGCGTTGGCCCAATGTCGGAGAAAAACTGGTCGCCAAGGATCGTCGCATCTATATCGCCACCTATCCCACTATGCTCAACATCATCCGGGATACGGCGCAGCCGCTGTCCCCCCATTTTTTTGATTGCATCGTCATCGACGAGAGCCATCGCTCCATCTACAATACCTATGGCGAGATTCTCAACTATTTCAAAGCCATCACCCTGGGACTAACAGCCACCCCCACCGACATCATCGACCACAACACCTTTGCCCTGTTCCACTGCGAAGACGGTCTCCCCACCTTTGCCTACACTTTCGAGGAGGCGGTCAACAACGTCCCGCCGTATCTCTGCAATTTTCAGGTGATGAAAATTCAGACCCGGTTCCAGATGGAAGGCATCAGCAAGCGCACCATCACTCTGGAAGATCAAAAAAAGCTCCTCCTGGAAGGCAAGGAGATCGAAGAGATCAACTTCGAAGGTTCACAGCTGGAAAAGCAGGTGATCAACAAAGGCACCAATACCCTGATCGTCAAAGAGTTCATGGAGGAATGCATCAAGGACGCCAATGGGGTTCTCCCTGGCAAGACCATCTTTTTTTGCTCCTCCGTGGCTCACGCCCGCCGGATTGAACAGATCTTCGATGCGCTTTACCCGCAGTACCACGGGGAATTGGCCAAGGTGCTCGTCTCCGACGATCCCCGCGTCTACGGCAAGGGAGGCTTGCTCGAGCAGTTCACCCTCAACGACATGCCCCGGGTGGCCATCAGCGTCGACATGCTCGACACCGGCATCGACGTGCGCGAAATCGTCAATCTGGTTTTTGCCAAGCCGGTCTATTCCTACACCAAATTTTGGCAAATGATAGGACGCGGTACACGCTTGCTCGAGACAAGCAAGCCCAAGCCCTGGTGCCTCGAAAAAGAGGTTTTTCTCGTTCTCGACTGCTGGGACAATTTCGAATATTTCAAACTCACCCCTAAAGGCAAGGAACTGCCGCCACAACTGCCCTTGCCGGTGCGGCTGGTTGGCCTGCGTCTCGACAAAATCGAAAAGGCCCTCGACGCTGAACTGCCGGAAATCGCCTCCCGTGAAATTATCAAACTGCGCCGCCAGATTGATGAATTGCCGCAAAACTCGGTAGTGATCAAGGAGGCGGCAACCGCACTCAATCGGCTTGCAGAGGAAAACTTCTGGATCAACCTGCACCATCAGAAGCTCGAATTTCTCCGCACCGAAATCAAGCCCCTGTTCCGTACCCTTTCCGAGGTCGATTTCAAGGCAATGCGCTTTGAGCGCGATGTGCTGGAATACTCCCTGGCCAGGTTGCGCGACGAGAAAAGGAGGGCTGAAACGCTGAAAGCAGGGATTGTTGAAGAGATTGGCGAGTTACCCCTTTCCGTGAGTTTCGTCCAGGCGGAAGAGTCGTTGATCCGGGCCAGTCAGACGAATCATTTTTGGGCCAAGGCGGATGAAGACGCCTTGGAAGATCTCACAGACCGACTCGGTCCTTTGATGAAATTCCGGGAGCAAGCCACCGGTCCCGGTCCCATTCATCTCAATCTGACCGATGCGCTCCATCGTAAGGAATGGGTGGAATTTGGGCCGCAGCATGAAGCGGTGCATGTCAGCCGCTACCGGGAGATGGTCGAGGCACTGATCAATGAGCTGACCACCCGTCACCCGGTGCTGATTAAAATCAAAAACGGCGTCGAGGTCACTCCGGTCGAGGCGCAGGAATTGGCGGAACAGCTACACGCCGAACATCCCCATATCACCGAGGACCTTCTACGTCAGGTCTACAAGAACAGCAAGGCCCACTTCCTCCAGTTCATCCGTCACATCCTCGGCATCGAACACCTGAAAAGTTTTCCGGAAACGGTCACCGAGGCCTTTGCCCATTTCATCGGCCGACACACCAACCTCAGTCGCCGCCAACTCGATTTCCTCGATCTGCTGAAAAATTTCCTCATTGAACGCGAAAAATTGAATAAAAAGGATCTGATCAGCGCCCCCTTCACCGTCATCCACCCGCAGGGCATCCGCGGCGTGTTCAGCCCTTCCGAAATCAATGAAATCCTCCAGTTCACCGAGCGGTTGGCGGCTTAAGAACATGAACCACGGAAAACACGGATGGACACGGAAATGACTCAGTTGTTGTTTGCGGAAGAAACTTATGCCATACGCGGGGCTGTGTTCGAGGTGTACCGGGAAATGGGTTCCGGTTTCTTGGAGCCGGTGTATCAGGAGTGCTTAGAGAAAGAGCTGGCAGCGAGAGAAGAGCCTTTTGTCTCGCAACCGGAATTGAAGTTGAACTACAAGGGCGAATCGTTGTGCCAGACCTACAAACCCGACCTGATCTGTTTTGGAGAGATCATCGTTGAATTGAAGGCCGCAAAAACCATCGCCCCGGAACACAAGGCACAGGTACTGAATTACCTGAAAGCGATCAATCTAAGACTTGGCCTGTTGGTCAACTTCGGTAGCCACCCGAAAGCCCAGATCGAAAGATTTATTTTCTGAACCACCGAAAACACAGAAAGACACAGAAATCTTGTTTTCTGTTTTTCCCTGTATTCCTTGCCCTTCCGTGGTTAGCAAAGGAACCATTATCTGAAAGCGGCCAATCTAAGGCTTGGCTTGTTGATCAACTTCGGCAGCCACCCGAAGGTCCAGATTGAAAGATTTATTCTATAAACCACTGAAAACACGGAAAGACACAGAATCTTTTTTATTTTTCCGTGTATTCGGTGCCTTCCGTGGTTAACAAAGGAACCTCATATGCTGCAAAACAACCCCGAACTCAAAAGCAAAATCGACCAGCTCTGGAACAAATTCTGGGCGGGCGGCATTTCCAACCCGCTCACCGCCATCGAGCAGATCACCTACCTGCTGTTCATGAAACAACTCGATGAGCTGGATCAGAAAAAGCAAGCCAATGCCGAGTGGGCCGAAGAACCGTACACCTCCAAATTTGCAGGCGAGTGGATCCCACCCGAATATCGAAAACAGGAAAAACCTGAACAGTACGCCATCGACAAACGCACCCTGCGCTGGAGCGAATTCAAGCGGATGCAGGCTGAGGACATGCTCCACCACGTGCAGGGCAAGGTCTTTCCCTTTCTCAAGGATATGAACGGCGCCCAGTCCAACTTCACCCATCACATGCAAAACGCCGTGTTCATCATCCCCAAACCGTCCTTGCTGGTCGAGGCGGTGAAGACCATTGATGAGATCTTTGAGATCATAGACACGGACTCGCGGGAGAAGGGGCAGGCCTTTCAGGACATCCAGGGCGATGTTTACGAGATGCTCCTTTCCGAGATCGCCAGCGCCGGAAAAAACGGGCAGTTCCGCACCCCGCGCCACATCATCAAGCTGATGGCCGAGTTGGTGCGTCCGCAACTCGGCCACCGCATTGCTGACCCGGCCTGCGGGACCGGCGGCTTTTTGCTCGGCGCTTACCAGTACATTGTCACCCAATTGGCCATCAAGGCCGGGTCCAACGACCTGCAGCCCGATGAAGACGGCTTTGTCCGCACCTCGGTGGCGGCGGGGTATACTGAAAAGGCGCAAGCCATTCTGCAAGCCTCTCTCTACGGTTACGACATCGACAGCACCATGGTCCGCCTGGGGCTGATGAACCTAATGATGCACGGCATCGACGAGCCCCAAATCGACTACAAGGACACCCTCAGCAAGAGCTACCTTGAGGAAGCCGAGTACGATGTCGTCATGGCCAACCCGCCCTTCACCGGCAGTATCGACAAGGGCGACATCAACGAAAACCTGACGCTTGCCACCACCAAGACCGAACTGCTCTTTGTCGAGAACATCTACCGCCTGCTGAAAATGGGCGGCACCGCCTGCGTCATCGTCCCGCAGGGGGTGCTGTTCGGCTCCGGCAAGGCCTTCAAAGACCTGCGTGAAAAATTGGTGACCCGCTGCGACCTTAAAGCGGTGATCGCCATGCCCAGCGGCGTGTTCAAGCCCTATGCCGGGGTCAGCACCGCTATTCTCTTGTTTACCAAGGTCTGGGGACCAAAGGACAAGGTCACCCGGCCCGCTACGGAATCGGTCTGGTTCTACGAGATGCAGGCAGACGGCTACTCTCTGGATGACAAGCGCAGCAAGCAGGATGGGTATGGGGATTTGCAGGAGATCGTTGCCAGGTATCACGGGAGGAATGCGGAGACCGATACGGATCGAACCGCGAAATGGTTTTGTGTGGCGCGGGCGGATATTGAGGCTGAGGGGTATGACCTGTCGCTGAGCCGGTATAAGGAGGATGTGTTTGAGGAGGTGGCGTATGAGGCGCCGGGGGTGATTGTGGAGCGGTTGCTGGTGGGGGAGATGGGGGAGGAATTTTTTAACCGCGAAATACGCGAAAAGCGCGAAAGGGTTTTGGATGGGGTGGAGAGTGGGATTGTGCGGGAGTTGCTGGAGTTGCGGGGGATGGTTGGATGAAGCTGACCACCGTAAAGAACGTCATTACAGACAAAATCTCTGGCGAATGGGGAGATGAGACACTTGATGGCCAAGGGGTTATCGTAATTCGTACGGCTAATTTTCTGAATACAGGATTAATCAATTTTTCTAACTTGGTTCGTCGCGAGATTGATCAAAAAAAAGTTGAAAAAAAGAGACTTATCTCCGGCGATATCATCATTGAAAAGTCAGGCGGCAGCCCTACACAGCCAGTCGGACGAGTTGTCATTTTCCGAAATCCAGATAACGATACGTATCTGTGCAACAACTTCACGTCAATTCTTCGCCCCAACAGAAATAAAGTTCATCCCGAGTATCTCTTTTATGTGCTTTACGACAATCACAAAAAAGGAAAAACGCTTCGTTATCAAAACAAAACAACTGGAATCATTAATCTGAAATTAGATCGCTATCTCGATTCAGAAATCCCACTCCCTCCACTCGAAGACCAAAAGCGCATTGCCCATCTGCTCGGCAAGGTGGAAGGGCTGATCGCCCGGCGCAAACAACACCTGCAACAACTCGACGACCTGCTCAAAAGCGTCTTTCTGGAGATGTTCGGCGACCCCGTGCGGAATGAGAAGGGGTGGGAAAAGAAAGCTCTCCCGGAAATTTGTTATAAAATCACGGATGGAGAGCATCTCAATCCACGGTTTTCATTAGACGGCATGCCCATTGTTATGGCAGGAAATGTGCTGGATAACACGGTCAACATAAGAGAAGCGAAACGTGTTGAATTCTCTCTTGGCGCGTCATTCAGAAGGAAATGTAATCCAGAACATTCCGATATTCTTCTTGTAAGTCGTGGTGCGACTATCGGGCGTCTCTGCAAAGTCGATACAGTCGAACCATTTTGCTTGATGGGTTCAGTCATTCTCATCAAGCCAAACCATGAAATTGTTAACGCTTCCTATCTAACAAACCTGCTGAAGCTTCCAGCGCTCTATTTAAGGCTCTTCAATAGTTCAGGATCATCTGCGCAACAGGCCATTTATCTCAAGGACGTAAAACGCCTGATTTGTACACGTCCCCCTATCGACCTCCAAAACCAATTCGCCGCCATCGTCGAAAAGGTCGAAAGCCTCAAATCTCGTTACGAAGAAAGCCTGGCCGATCTGGAAACCCTCTATGGCGCCCTGAGCCAGAAGGCGTTCAAGGGCGAGCTGGATCTGTCGCGGGTGCCTTTACCTGTTGAAGAGTTTGAACAGGCTGTTATCGAAGACGTAAAAACAAAAATAGAAACCGATATAGAGGAAAATCACCAACGAGCCCCATTATCAGAACTCGTGGCGTTGACTTTTGCTGAGGGGCGAAAAGCATTGCTCGATCAACTCTTACCAACTTGGCTTGACCAGCTGGGGGACACCCCTTTTTCTGCTCAACATTTCATGACACATGTCGAACAGCGAGCAGCAGATCTCATTGATGCTCAGGATTCAGCAGCTCGCTTTATTGAACAAGAGGACGTTCAATTCGGCCCAGTGGAATATGATCACCTCAAAACACGGGTATTTGAATCCATAGAACAAGGCCGTTTAACCCAGGGCTACGACGATGCCAATAACCGCGTTCAAGTCATAGCGGCAAAGGGATGATGTCGGATGAAGCTGCTGCGCCTCAAAATCACTGACCCGAAAGGGTTCCGCAGCCTGCAAGCGGGGTTTGAGTACAGTTTTCGCAGCGAGTGGGCCTTGCAGGAGGAGTTTCTTGCATTCAGCGAACGGGACATTTTGCAGGACAAAGGAAAGGTGACGGTTGAAATTGCCAAGGTTCACGTCGAAAACGAGTTCGAGAAGTATCGCCTTGTGCAGGATCGGCTCTTTGAGAGCGATTTCGACAAGGTGATGAAGCAGATCGAGTCCTCCGGTATGAAGGGAGGCGGGAAATGAACGGTAGTAGCCCCACCTACCAGCCACCCTACACTATCACCCCGGCCATTGTCCATCTGGTTGCCCGGATCAGCGAAGCGGTAGGGCGTTTGACCGTGCTCACCGATCAGTCCAGGGCGCTGCGGCTGCGACGCATCAACCGCATTCGCACCATCCGAGGCTCGCTGGCCATCGAGGGCAATACCCTGAGTGAGGCGCAGATCACCGCGATTGTCGAGGGCAAGCGGGTGATTGCGCCACCCCGCGAGATTCAGGAGGTGCGGAACGCTCTTGCCGCGTATGATCGTTTTGCACAATGGAATCCAGAAGGAGCAGCAGATTTGCTGGAAGCGCACCGCATCCTGATGGCTGGGCTCATTGATGAGCCTGGGGCGTATCGGCGCGGCAGTGTCGGCGTGATGGCAGGCGGCGAGGTCATTCATCTCGCCCCCCCGGCGGATCGTGTTCCGGCCTTGATGATCGATCTTTTCTGTTGGCTGGCTGCCTCCGAAGAGCATCCCCTGATCACCAGTTCAGTATTTCATTACGAGTTCGAGTTCATTCATCCTTTTGCCGACGGGAATGGCCGGATGGGAAGGCTCTGGCAGTCATTGATTCTGACTCGTTGGAAGCCGCTGTTTGCCGATATCCCGGTGGAAAGTCTGGTCCACGAACACCAGGCAGACTATTACCAGGCATTGCAAAAGAGCACGGATCAAACCGATTCAGCACCCTTTATCGAATTCATGCTCAGGATGATTCTTGATGCTGTCTCCACTGCCGCCCCCCAAGTCGCACCTCAAGTCACCCCCCAAGTCAAGCGGTTGCTGCAGGCCCTCCAAGGCGAAATGACTCGCGAGGCATTGCAGAACGCGCTTGATTTGCAGGATCGCAAGTCATTCCGCGAACGCTACCTCAAACCATCGTTGGCTGAAGGACTGATTGAAATGACCATCCCGGGCAAACCCAACAGCCGTCTACAGCAATATCGCCTGACCGATAAGGGGCAGCAGTGGCTGCACGATCGTGTCGGCGAGTAAGGAAAAATGACCACGTCTAATAAGAAAAAGCCGACCTGGACCGACCTCAAACGCGCTCTTGCTGATCTGGACCGTGACGCCCTGCTTGGACTGGTTCATGATCTTTATGCGGCCGGCAAGGAGAATAAAGCCTTCCTTCATACCCGCTTTGGATTGGGCGATGATGTTCTGGAACCCTACAAGGCACCCATCTCGCGCTGGGTCTGCCCAGACGTGGTGGCACAACCAGGGCTATTCAGCTGCCAAGGCCAAAAAGGCGATCTCGGACTCTAAAAAAGCCGTTGGCCATGCCGAGGGGCTGGCCGAGCTGTCGGTCATCTATTGCGTGTCCTGCAGAGATTTCCTCGGATTTTGCAGCGTAGATGACGAGGTGTTTTTCAGGCCCTAGTTCGGAACGCCGGGAGGCCTTTATTTTTGACCTGCAATCAATGAATTACAGTGCAGAAAGAGCGTCAAGCCGCTTTGTTCAGCAGCGTCAACAATCGTTCGTGGATAGCGTCGAAACCGCCGTTGGAAAGGATGACCACCACGTCGCCGCTGACGCAGACGCGGGACAATTGATCAAGAATGGCCTCGGTGTCCGGGCAGGCCTGGGCGTTGACGCCTCGGGCGCGGAGATCGGCCGCCAGTTGAACGGAGGAGAATTGTTCGCTGAGAGGAATCGAATCCAGCGGCACATGTTCGCGAATCAACACAAGATCCGCCACTGAGAAGACCGAGGCGTAGTCCTGTTGAAACACGGCCCGGCGACTGGAGTTGGTGCGCGGCTCAAAGACCACCAGCAGTCGATTGTCCGGCCAGGCCAGGCGCAGGGCGTTGAGCGTCTCGCGGACGGCGGTGGGGTGGTGGGCAAAGTCGTCGACCACGGTGACGCCGCCGGCCACGCCGCGAATCTGTTGCCGCCGTTTGACCCCTTCAAAAGCGGCCAAACCTGCCACAATAGCGTCAAAAACAAAACCCAGCCGGTTGAGCAGGGCAATCACCGCCAGGGCGTTAAGGCTGTTGTGCAGGCCCGGCATAGGCAGACGGCAGCGGCCAAGCAGGCGCCCGTGATGGTAGACCGCAAAATCGCTGGCCAACCCCTGCACCTTGAGATCATCCAACCGCCACTCGCAGTCAACGCCTGTGCCGTAGCTAATCACCGGGCAGCGGGCGTCTTGCGCCAACTCCGCCACCACCGGATCCTCGATGTGGGCCACCAGCGCGCCTTGGGGCGGGATGCGGCCAATGAACTCGGCGAACGAGGCTTTGATGGCGGCCAGATCGGCAAAGATGTCGGCGTGATCGAACTCCACCGAGGTAAGGATGGCGCAGTGCGGCCGATAATGCTGGAATTTTGAAACCTTGTTGAAGAAGGCGGTGTCGTACTCGTCGCCTTCGACCACGAAATACGGGCCGTCGCTGACGTTGGAGTTGCGGCCAAAGGCCTCGACCAAACCTCCGATCATAAAACCCGGCGTAGCGCCGATGCGGTGCAGGGTAGTGGCAAGCAGCGAGGAGGTGGTGGTTTTGCCGTGGGTGCCGGCAACCACCAGCGACGTCTTGCCCTCAAGAAAAAAATGGCCCAGGGCCTGCGGCATGGAGAGATAGGGAATGCGCAGCCGCGCCAATTCCATTGCCTCGGGATTGGTGACGCGCACCACGTTGCCGACGATCACCAGATCAGGACGGGCGGCAAGATTGGCCGCCTGGTAGCCGGCCATCACCTCAATGCCCAACCCGGCCAGGAAATCAGACATGGGCGGATAGACGTTCTGATCCGAGCCGGTCACTATAAAGCCCTGCTGCTGGAGGATGGCGGCCATGGCGGCCATGCCTGTGCCGCAAATGCCGATCAGGTGGATGTGCCGCGGATTGGTCGGCGCGGCATTCAAGGCCGGATCAAGCAACGCGCCGCTCATTTGGAACGCACCGTGCGCTCAATCGCCCGATACACGCGCTCAAAGGTCTGGTCAAAGGAAGACGGCGTCAAACGGCCCACCTCAATAAATTTGACCACGATCTCTTTGGTCACCTTGAAAATGGCCTCGTCGGTCACTTCCTGCCGCATCGGCTGTTTGTTTTTGTCCTCACCGCTCACATTCGCACCCTTCTGTTGCCTGGCAATAAAAAAACCCCTGTTACAGGAAGAAGGCCAATTCTTACCCAGTTGTAACAGGGGCAACCACTCTCACACGGAAAAAACCTCGCCAGCATTCCCCGGGAGGCCATGGTTTTCTTTGTTGCAAAGGAGAGGAAGCGCCGCAGCCTTCCCCTCCCGATCATCAGTGTTTTTCCAGCGCCTGATAATCAATAGCCTCGCCATAGGCGAGCAAATCTTCCCTGGCGATCTGCCGTCCCTTGATGGTGACCACAAAGCGGGAGGCCACGACCACATAGAGTTCGCCGCTCTTTTTGGCGGAGTCGTATTTCAGGATGGCCCGCTGTCCCTTCAGGGTTTCCAGCTTGCCGCCGCCGGCCCCGGCAAACATCGGATTGTTGACCATCATCAACACCGACTGCAGCACCGGCGAATCGGAGACGATCTCCACGCTGACGGCTGACGTCCCTTTCTTATAATCCCGGCTGACCGTGACGCCGCCGCCAAGGATAGCCGCCCCCAAGGCCTGGGCGCTGGCCTCTTCGCCTTCCCAGCCGGACAGCGGCTTGGGCAGCAGGGCCTTCATGCGCTCGCTCTTCTGCTGGCGAACCAACTGGGCGGCGTAGTCGAGGTTGGACGCGGCCCCGGTGTAATCGCCGGTTTCGTACTGTCTGGTCGCCTCCTTGATGGCGCTGAGCACATTGTCCTCGGCCCACAATGGTTGCGCACACACAACAAGGCTCAACAGTAAAAGGGTCCGCGTCAGGATTTTTTCAAGCATGGGTCTCCAAACAGTGGCGCTGGGGGGAATTTTTCTGCTCTGTGATACCAGGAGGCGCTGGAGGTGTCAAGCAAAGATCAGGACTTGGCCGGCGCCGGAAACCCCGCCAAACCGAAAACTAACTCATCAAAATAGGGCACTTTCACTCTCCCCGAACCGTCGGCAAATTGCATGCGACCGACCGGGGCGGTTGTCGTCGCCCGAAAACGGCAAGCCGTCTCGCCCTGCCCTACGGCCCACAATCCTTGATAGGCTTTACGCGACGCGCTCTCTGGGCTCGCCCTTTGCCCAGGCGAACCACATCCGGGTTGACAAGCTCCGCCTCACCCCGTTAGGCTTAAACCTCTCAACAGCGTCGGTGTTCGCGGACGTCCACGCCGGTCCTCTTTTCCTCCACCTTCAACCAGGAGCTGCCATGGCCCAGGAAATCGAACGCAAATTTCTGCTCGCCGGCGACGGCTGGCGAGGCCTTGCCGTGGGAGTCGAATATCGCCAGGGCTATCTCTGTGCCGCCAAGGAACGCTCGGTGCGGGTGCGGATTGCCGGCGACCGGGGATATCTCACCGTCAAAGGCGCGACTGTCGGCGCATCCCGAAGCGAATATGAATACGAAATCCCGCTGACGGACGCCCGCGCCATGCTCGAAGATCTCTGTCCGCAGCCACAGATCGAAAAAAAACGCTATGCCATTGCCTACCAGGGGTTTATCTGGGAGGTTGACGAATTTTTTGGCCTCAATCAGGGGCTGATTGTGGCGGAAATCGAATTGGAATACGAAAACCAAACCTTTACTCGACCCGACTGGATCGGCGAGGAGGTCACCGGCGACGCCCGCTACTACAACGCCGCCTTGTGCGCGCATCCTTATTCATCCTGGCAACAGCCTGCGGTTGCCGACAAAAGCACGAACAGTTGAAAAGAGTGTCTGGCTACACCGCAAATGCGCGGCCGCAGTGCGGGCAAATTTCTTTTTCGTAAATGTTCTTATTTGAGATTGACACACAGCAAGAGCATCGACTAGTCTTATGAGCACATGATTGCCGCTCGGCAATCCTGGCCTGCACCATGATCGTCAATCTTTCAGAGAGGAGGTTCCGATGCCACAGGACAAGAAAAAACTCACCACCAACGCCGGCGCACCCGTTCCCGACAATCAGAACGTCATGACCGCCGGACCGCGCGGCCCGCAACTGCTCCAGGACGTCTGGTTCCTGGAAAAACTTGCCCATTTCGACCGCGAGGTCATCCCGGAGCGACGCATGCACGCCAAGGGCTCTGGAGCGTTTGGCGTCTTTACCGTCACCCACGACATCACCCCCTACACCCGCGCCAAAATATTTTCTGAAATCGGCAAGAAAACCGAGCTGTTCGTTCGTTTCTCCACCGTTGCCGGCGAGCGCGGGGCCGCTGACGCCGAACGCGACATCCGTGGTTTTGCCGTCAAATTCTATACCGAGGAAGGCAATTGGGATCTGGTCGGCAACAACACCCCGGTGTTCTTCCTCCGTGATCCACTCAAATTTCCCGACCTCAACCACGCAGTCAAACGCGACCCGCGCACCAACCTGCGCAGCGCCAAGAACAATTGGGATTTCTGGACTTCCCTGCCCGAGGCCTTACATCAGGTGACCATCGTGATGAGCGACCGCGGCATCCCAGCCACCTATCGACACATGCACGGCTTCGGCAGCCACACCTTCAGCTTCATCAACGCCCAAAACGAGCGAACCTGGTGCAAGTTCCATTTCAAATCGCAACAGGGCATCAGCAACCTGACCGACGCCGAAGCCGAGGCCATGGTCGGCAAGTGCCGCGAGAGTCATCAGCGCGACCTCTACGATGCCATCGAACGGGGCGATTTTCCGCGCTGGACCCTATTTGTGCAAGTGATGAGCGAAGCGCAGGCCGCCAATCTGCCCTATCATCCCTTTGATCTGACCAAGGTCTGGCTCCATGCCGATGCGCCGCTGATCGAGGTGGGCGTGCTGGAACTCAACCGCAATCCGAACAATTACTTTGCCGAGGTCGAGCAGGCCGCGTTCAACCCGGCCAACGTGGTTCCGGGCATCAGTTTCTCGCCGGACAAGATGCTCCAGGGCCGCCTGTTCTCCTACGGCGACGCCCAGCGCTACCGTCTCGGCGTCAACCATCACCTCATCCCGGTGAACAAGGCCCGTTGCCCGTTTCACAGCTATCACCGCGACGGCCAGATGCGGGTGGACGACAACCACGGCTCAACCCTGGGCTACGAGCCCAACAGTTACGGCGAATGGCAGGAGCAGCCCGATTTTTCCGAGCCGCCGCTGGCCTTGAGCGGAGCCGCCGCCCACTGGAACGCCCGCGAGGACGACTGCGACTACTTCTCCCAACCGGGCAAGCTCTTTCGCCTGATGACCAAGGAGCAACAGGAAGCCTTGTTTGGCAACACCGCCCGGGCCATGGGCGACGCGCCCATTGAGATCAAAATCCGTCACATCGGCAACTGCTTCAAGGCCGATCCCGAATACGGCAAAGGCGTGGCCGCAGCCCTGGGCATCCCGATGAGCGACGTGCCGGTTTAATCAGATTGCGCGTCACAGGCCTTTGAACGGGCGGGCGGGGGAAATCTCCGGCCCGCCCGTCGGTTGTTGTCGACGCGGCTCTAATCAAGTGATATAAAACACGAAGTAACCTTTTTTCCTTTCAATCAGCGTAAGGGTGAACATTATGCATGAGAACAGTATCAAACTCCTGAATCAGGCGGTGAGCGAAGAAATCACCGCCCTCCACCAGTACATGTATTTCCATTTTCACTGTGACGATCAGGGATACGATCTCCTGGCCGGCCTGTTCAAACGGACCGCCATCGAGGAGATGCTCCACGTCGAGCGGTTGGCGGATCGCCTGCTCTTTCTCGGCGGCGACGTGGTGATGAAGGCCTCGGACGACGTAAAACCGATCCAGGACGTCAACGAGATGCTGGTTATGGCCCGGCAGATGGAACTGGACAGCGCCCTGCACTACAACCTTTGGGCCAACGAATGCGGCGCCGGCGCCGACAGCGTGTCGAAAAAATTGTTTGAGGATCTGGTGGTCGACGAAGAACGCCACTACGACCAATACGATGTGGAAATGGGCAACTTGAAGAAATTCGGCGTCAATTACTTGGCCCTGCAATCAATCGAGCGTAGCAAGACCCGCGCCATGATGCCGCCGCCCGCCGGGGAATAAGCGCTTCGCTGTCTTCTTTTTTCGAGACTGTCCTCGTTGACCTGGCGCTGAAAAAGTGGCCATAACGCGAAGAGCGGCCAGCCTGCTCAACGGCAGCGTTCACAGGAAAAAACAATCGCAGGAAATACGAGACTGCCGGCAACACCGGCGGCTTGACGTGGAAGGCTCATTCCCTGTGGTGTGACTTAAACAGGTTTGTCGTTCATAAAGCCTCCTTTTTCGAGACCTTACGCAGGCCACGAATCTGGAGGCTTTTTTATTTCGCTGCAACCGTTAACCTGGTGTTGGCCCCTGCAAAATCAGCGGGTTACCTAACGAAAATTTAAAGAGAAAAACCTGTCCGGCCTTTACGAAATTTTCCCTCGCGGTGCTCGTCGAACGACACACTCCCCAAACCGTAGCCTGGATGAAGTGCAACGCAATCCAGGAACACCTCACATTAAACCCCGGATTCCGCAAGCTGCATCCAGGCTACGGTCGCCGGCATTCTCTCATTCTCTGGTTTCTTGGTGGTCAGACAAAAAGCCGTGTCATATCAACCGAAATGACACGGCTTCGTCGGCGAGGTTTTGCGCTGTGATCACGCTTCGCTTGATTCAGAAACGGCATTAGGCAAGAAACCGTTGCAAGGCGGCGGCAATGTCGCCGATCTGCTGGGGGCAGACCGAGTGGTCCATTGGATAGGTGCGGAAAGCGACGTTATAGCCGCGGTCTTTGAGAAATTCGGCGGCTCGGGCGCCGAGCGCCTGCGGTACCACCGGGTCGTAGACGCCGTGTTGGATCTCGATGGGCAGGTCGCGATTGGCCTCGCTCAACACCGCGGAATCGCTGGTGGCAAAGTAGGTGGACATGGCGATCAGGCCGCCCAGTGGCTGGGGGTGGCAGAGGCTGGCCTGATAGGCCACGGCCCCGCCCTGGGAAAATCCGGCCAGGATGATGCGACGGCTGTCAATGCCGCGCTCCAGTTCGCGATCAATCAACCGATTGATCGCCGCAGCCGAAACCAGCAACTGAGCCGCATCAACCTTGCGGTCAATGTCCATTTCCAGGATGTCAAACCAGGCCGGCATGACGTAGCCGTTGTTGATCGTCACCGGGATGGCCGGCGCATGGGGAAAGATGAACCGAACGGCCAATGTCTCCGGCAAGTTCAGTTCCGGGACAATCGGCGCAAAATCGTGGCCGTCGGCGCCAAGGCCGTGTAGCCAGATGACTGCGGCGTCGGGGTTGCTGCGCGTTTCCTGTTCAATGGCCGGTAAGAGGGACATGAAGACCTCCGCTGGGTGGAATGGATGGGAAGCTGCCGGCTGACTGCCGACTGCCGACTGCCGACGTAGCTCGACGTAGCCGACGGCGTTCCGATTTGCCTGGACCTGCAACCGCAATGGCCCACTATAGCATGGGCGCCGACAAATACCCACCATTCCTGAAACAAAACCAGCGAGTTGCGTTGAGCAACGCAGAGCGCTCAGCCCTGATCCGGCTCGAACTTGTAGCCCACGCTGTACACCGAGCGGATCAGGTCGCAGCCGGGCCGGGCCTGTTCCATCTTGCGGCGCAGTTTTTTGATGTGGCTGTCGATGGTGCGGTCGTTGACGATGCGCTGATCGACATAGATGCGCTCCATCAACTGGTCGCGACTGAAAATCTGGCCGGGCCGGGCAAGGAGAAAGGCGAGCAGTTTGAATTCAACGGCAGTGAGATCGAGGTTGCAGCCGTCAAGGCTGGCCCGCATGGTGGGCGGGTCGAGCGCCAGCCCCTGGTCCTGCGGCATTTGCCCGGCCGTGCGACGGAGCACCGCCTTGACCCGGGCGACCACCTCGCGCGGGCTGAAGGGTTTGCAGATGTAGTCGTCCGCGCCCAGCTCCAGGCCGAGCAGCCGGTCGATCTCTTCGACCCGGGCGGTGACCATGATGATCGGAACGGTTGAAAAGGCGCGGACGTCCTTGCAGATTTCCATGCCGTCGCGACCGGGCAACATCAAATCGAGCAGAATCAGATCCGGCCGCTCCTCTCGCACCCAGGTCGCCACGCCCCCGCCCTCGCCCAGCCAGTGTGTCGCAAAACCAGCGGCTTGCAGGTAATCAGCCAGAATTGAGGCCAGCCGCGCTTCATCTTCGACAATCAAAATTCGTTGCATGGGATCAACCGTTGAGCGGCAAGGTGATGGTGATTTCCAGGCCGCCCAAGCTGGAATGCGCGGCACTGACGGCGCCGTTGTGCGCTTCGACAATCGATTTGCACAGGGCCAGCCCCAGGCCGGCGCCGCCGTGGGCGCGGCTGCGCGAGCCTTCGACCCGGTACAACCGCTCAAACAACCGCTCCAGGGATGCGGTGGGCACGCCGGGAGCCGAGTCGCGGAAACAGAGCCGCGCCTGGTCGGCGGTTTCGGTTAAGCGCACCTCCAGCCTGCCGCCGGGATCAGTGTAACGCAGCGAATTCTGCAGCAGATTGGTCAGCAATTGGCGCAATCGCTTCGGGTCGGCGAACAGGAGCACTGGCTGATCCGGGCCCGCAAATTCCAGGGCAAGATCCTGGGCCTCGAACTGATCCCGGTATGACAGCACTGTTTGAGCCGCCAAAGCTCCCAGGTCAAGCTCTTCCTTGCGATAGGTCATGGCGCCGATGTCGGCCAGGGCCAATTCGTAGAGATCGTCGATCAGGCGGCCCAGGTGGAGGATCTCGACGTGGAGCGCGTCCATGGTCTGCGGGGTTAACTGGCGAACGCCGTCCTGCACCGCTTCAACCTCGCCGCGCAGCACCGCCAGCGGGGTGCGCAGTTCGTGGGAGATGTCGGCCACCCAACGGCGGCGCAGTTGTTCGTTGGACTCCAGCGTCTGCGCTAATTGGTTGAAATCGCGAGCCAGCTGACCAAGTTCATCCGTGGCGTCCGCCGGCACGCGGATGTCGTAGCGCCCGGAGGCCAGGACGTTGGTGGCTGCGGCCAGGGCCGTGATCCGCCGCACCATCCGGCCGGCCAGCGGAATGGAGAGCAGGGCCGCCCCGGCGGCGATGCACAAGGCAATGACAATCAGGGCCTGATGCTGCTCCCGGACAAATTGTTGGATCCGAACATCGACCAGAATGCGCGGCGGAATCAAACCCAGCTGGCCGATCTTCCGTTCCCCGCTCTTGAGCGGCACGAAATACGGGGGCTTCTGCCAGGGGAGCGTCGGACCGTAGAGCAGGTTGCGGTCGGCGTCGAACAGCAGAACCCGCAGCTCAAAGAGCTGCTCGCCCTTGGGCAGGGGCGGCGGGGGCGGTTCCAAAGACAACGCACCCTCTTGCCCTTCCTTCAGGCCCTTCCCGTCCCGCTGATGGCGCTGATCGTGCAGCGGCCGCAACGGGCGCACCGGCTTGCTGCCCGCCACCAATTCCATCCAGGTGGTCGGGGCCTCATCGAGAAAACCCCACTGGCCCTTGTCGGCGTACAGCTGCTCCAGGGTGTGGGCCAACTCTTCCAGCCGTTCCTTCTCCACCTCATGCACATAGCGAAAAACGCCGCGCTCGAAGCTCATTTTGGTGACCACGAACATGCTGACAATCACGCAGCAGGCGGCAACGAGAAAGGCCAGAAACAAGCGATAGCGGATGCCGACGGCAAATTTTTTCTTCATAACACGCACCTCTTGCCCCTTACCTACCACAATCGCTCCGGCCGCTTCCATCCTCTTTTCACCAGTGGGCGCATTTCCTCATTTCCTCCACATTTCTTGCAAAATGCCCGGGTATTGTAACTGTGACTTCAGCAACCGGCGCTGAAAACTGAAAACGCCGATCATATCCCCAAATCAAGGAGGAAGAGTATGGAAACCAAAGGATTGTTGTTTGCAGCCCTGATTATTGGCCTGTTGGTGGCGGCAATGGCCATTGACCAAGCAACGGCGAGCACCGTCGATGAACCGCCCATGTGGCGGGAACGCCCGGCCGGGCCGCCGCCTGAGGCCTACGAGGCCTGCGAGGGCAAAAAAATCGGCGAGGCGGTGTTGATCGAGACCCCTCGCGGCGATACCATCGAGGCGGTGTGTGAAGTGCAAGGCGAACGTTTGCTCGCCAAGCCAATCAATCCACCGCCTCCGCCTCCGGAAAGAAACGAGCAGTAAGACAACAACGGCGTGCCGGCGCGGTTGAGCCCCTTTGGGCACGTCGGGTTTATTGCACAAGCCGAATTTTATTGGAGAACACCATGCAGATTATCAACGGAATCATCCCTGCCGGCCAGGGCGCCAAGCGTCCCGCTCAGATTCAACGCAACTGGGTGACGCCCTTCACCTTTGGCGCCTTCGTGCTGTGCGCAGTCACCGGCATCCTGCTTTTTTTCAAAGTCCATATTGGCCTGGTCAAACCGGCGCACGAATGGTTGAGCTGGCTGATGGTCGTTGCCGCCGTTTTTCACCTCGCGCGTCACCGCCGCTCCTTCGCCCACACCCTTACTCGGCCGGCGGCCAAGGCGGTGGTGGCCGTTTTCTTCCTGCTGCTGGGGGCCAGCCTGCTGCCTTTCGGCGGCGGCCAGGGCGATGCGGGCAAACGCAGACACCAGAGCGAACAAATCACCGAGGCGCTGACCCATGCGCCGCTGGCAACCGTGGCCAAAATCGCCAACCACCTTCCCGAGGAAACCCTGCAAATCCTCTGGGCCAAAGGGGTCAAGGCGCAAAGCATGGAGCAGAGCATTCAAGAAATCGCTGAGGAAAACAGCCAGGGCGCCATGGACGTGTTGGCCATCCTTTTCCAGGGCTGAACAACTTTACCCTTTTTAACAGGGAAAAAATGACCAGCGCCTCTAGGCATTTACGCCATTGTGCCCTATTGTCTCCACGGTTTGTACTTTTTCCACGGACGGAACGCGCCATCCGGCGCCATCCCCTTGCACCAGGGCTGGTCACTTTTTCGCGTCATTGACGACACCTTGCCATGAAGACCACACAAAAAAAATCCCGTTGGCGTTCGCTGATCTGGCTTGCCGTGCTCCTGCTGGCCGCCGGCGCCGGCGCATTTTTCTATTTCAATCGGGCCAATCCGCCCAGTTATATAACCGCGCCGGTTGCCAGGGGTGATATTGAAACCACGGTGCTGGCCAGCGGCACGGTGGAGTCGGACAATCTGGTGAGCGTCGGCGCCCAGGTTTCCGGCCAGTTGAAATCGTTGAAGGTGGAACTGGGCGACACGGTCAAGGCCGGACAACTGGTGGCGGAGATTGATTCCCTGCCGCAGCAGAACACCCTGCGAACCAAAACCGCAGCCTTAGCGGCGGTGCGCGCCCAGAAGCAGGCCAAGGAGGCCTCGCTTGCCCAGGCGGAACTGGCTTTCAAGCGCCAGGCCCAGATGCTGCGTGGCGACGCCGCCTCCCGCGAGGATTACGAAACCGCCGAGGCCAATCTCAAGGTGTTGCGGGCCGACATTGCCGCCCTGGACGCCGAAATCGAACAGGCCCGCATCGCGGTCGACACTGCGCAGTTGGATCTCGGCTACACCAAAATCAGCTCGCCGATTGACGGCGTGGTGGTGGCCATTGTCACCAAGGAAGGCCAGACCGTCAACGCCAACCAGTCGGCCCCGACCATCATCAAGGTGGCCCGACTCGACCGGATGACGATCAAGGTGGAGATCTCCGAGGCCGACGTGGTGCGGGTCAAACCCGGCCAGCGGGTCTACTTCACCATCCTTGGCGAGCCGGACAGCCAATATCCGGCGGTGCTCAAATCAATTGAGCCGGCGCCGGAATCGATTAAAGACGACGATTCGTCAACCAGCAGCAGTTCCTCCAGTTCCACCAGCGTCGCCATTTACTACATGGGCGTGCTGGAGGTGCCCAATGACGACGGCAAATTGCGCATTTCCATGACCACCCAGGTGAACATCGTGCTGGCCGAAGCCCAGAACGCGCTGGTGATTCCATCAGCGGCCCTGGGCGACAAAAACAAGGAGGGCCGATATCTGGTGCGGGTGGAAAACGGCCCGGAACAAACCGACGAACAGTGGGTGCAAATCGGCCTCAACAACAATGTGCAGGCCGAGGTGCTGGAAGGGTTGCGCGAAGGACAACGGGTGGTGATCGGCAAGCAGACCGGCGCGGTTGCGCCCACCACCACAACCACGGGCCGGCGCGGCCCGCCTCCAGGGATGATGTAATGAATCCGGATGTTTCCGTGCCGCTGATCGAACTGCGCGGGGTGTGCCGCGATTATCCTTCGGGCGACGAGCTGCTGACCGTGCTCAAGGCCATCGACCTGACCATCGAGGCCGGCGAGATGGTGGCGATTGTCGGCACTTCGGGCTCGGGTAAATCGACCCTGATGAACATCATCGGCTGCCTGGACCGTCCCAGCCGGGGCGAGTACCGGGTCAACGGGCAGGAAACCGGGCAGTTGGAGCCCGACGAACTGGCCTACCTGCGCCGCGAGCATTTTGGCTTTATCTTCCAGCGCTACCACCTGCTGGCCAACCTCAACGCTCTGGCCAACGTCGAGATTCCGGCCATCTATGCCGGGGTGGACAGCGAGTCCCGCCAGCAGCGGGCCGCCGGACTGCTCTCCCGGCTCAATATGGCCGACCGGCTTGAGCATGTGCCCGGCCAGCTCTCCGGCGGCCAACAGCAGCGGGTGTCGATTGCCCGGGCGCTGATGAACGGCGGCGCGGTCATCCTTGCCGACGAGCCCACCGGAGCCCTGGACACGGCCAGCGGCGGCGAGGTGATGAAGGTCCTCAAGGAGCTGAACGCCGACGGCCACACCATCATCCTGGTCACCCACGACATGCAGGTGGCTCAACACGCCAACCGGATCATCGAACTGAGCGACGGCGCGGTGGTTTCCGACCGGATCGTCAACCAAACCGAGCCGGGCAAAAAGCTCGCCGCCGCGGCAGTTGCCGTCGCCTCACCCTGGCGGGCGCACTGGGACCGGTTCATCGAGGCCTTTCACATGGCGCTGCTGGCCATGGCCTCGCACCGGCTGCGGACGCTCCTGACCATGCTCGGCATCATCATCGGCATTGCCTCGGTGGTTTCGGTGGTGGCGCTGGGCGAAGGGTCGCGGCAGCGCATCCTCAAGGACATCAGCGCCATGGGCACCAACACCATCAGCGTCTATCCGGGCAAGGATTTCGGCGACATGCGCTCCGGCAAGGTGCGCACCCTGATCCCCCGCGACGCCGACGCCCTGGCCCAGCAGCCCTATGTCGACACCGTCACCCCGATGGTGACCAAGTCGGTGACCCTGCTCTACCGCAACATCAGCGTCACCGCCCAGGTCAACGGCGTGGGCGAAAACTATTTCCGCGTCAAGGGGTTGGAGTTGGCCGAAGGGCGGCTGTTCGACCGGGCCGGCGTCCGCGCCAGCGCCCAGGACGTGGTCATCGATCAGAACACCCGCCGTTCGCTGTTCAGCGAAACGCCGGACAAGGTCCTGGGGCAGGTGATCATGCTGGGCACAGTGCCCTGCCGGATCATCGGCGTGACCAAGAAGATGGATTCCAATTTCGGCGACACCGACACCCTCAACGTCTGGACGCCCTACACCACGGCCATGAGCCGCCTGACCGGCCAGCAATACCTGCGCTCGATCACGGTGCGGGTGGCGGACAGCGTCAAGAGCACGGTCGCCGAGCAAAGCGTGGTCAAACTCCTGACCCAACGCCACGGAACCAAGGATTTTTTTGTGTCCAACCTCGACGCCATCCGTCAGACCATTGAAAAAACCACCCAGACCATGACCCTGCTCATCTCCTCGATTGCCCTGATATCGCTGTTGGTGGGCGGCATCGGGGTGATGAACATCATGCTGGTTTCGGTGACCGAACGCACCCAGGAGATTGGCGTGCGCATGGCCGTGGGCGCCCGTCACAGCGACATCATGCAGCAGTTTCTGATCGAGGCGGTGCTGGTCTGCCTGCTCGGCGGATTTCTGGGCGTGGCCCTGGCCCTGGGCGTGGGGCTTGCGGTGTCCCTTTCCGGCAGCGATTTCAAGATGATCTATTCCACCACCGCCATCATCAGCGCCTTTCTTTGCTCCACCTGCATTGGCGTGCTGTTTGGTTTTCTGCCCGCCCGCAACGCCGCCCGCCTTGATCCGGTGGTGGCCCTGGCCCGAGAGTGATTATATGACTGTCCTTTTCCGCAGACAGATCTGCGCCGTGTTGCTGGCCGCCTCATTGACCGGTTGCGCAGCCCAGGTCCACACGCCTTACGCCGCGCCGAACGTCAACCTGCCCGCAACCTGGGCGCAGCCGACCGATTCTTACGCAACTGCCCAGGATCGATGGTGGACCGAATTTGGCGATCCGGTGTTGAACCGTCTGGTTGACGAGGCCCTGGCGCGCAACAACGACCTGGCCGTGGCCGCCCTGGCCGTGCGCAAGGCGCAGCTGCAGGCGGAACTGGCCGGCAGCGACCGCTTGCCCAGCCTTTCGGTGCAGGGCAGCGCCGATCTCAGCCGCAATCTCGGCTCTGAAAGCCGGGAAACGCGCAGCTTTGCCACCTCGACTGCGGTCAGCTACGAGCTTGATCTCTGGGGAAAATTGAGCAGCACCCATGACGCCGCCCGCTGGGAGGCCGTGGCCACCGAAGAGGATCGGGCCAGCGCGGCCCTGGCGCTCACCGGGACCACCGCCTCGTTCTATTGGCAGATCGGCTATCTCAACCAGCGGATCGCCCTGTCGGAGGCGAGCATTGGTTATGCCCGGCGCACCCTGGAGCTGGTGCGGGTGCAAAAGGAGGCGGGCGCGGCCACGGCCCTGGAAATTCTCGAGGCCGAACGCAGCCTGGCCAGCCAGGAGGCCAGCCACACGACTTTGGTGCAGCAACGGGTCGAGGCGAGAAACAGCCTGGCCATTCTCTTTGACGGCCCGCCGCAGAGCCTGCAAACATCCGAGCCACGCGATCTTGCCTCGGCACGCCTGCCGGCCGCTGAGGCCGGTTTGCCGGCGCAACTGCTGGCGCGGCGACCTGACCTGCGCGCCGCCGAATCCCGCCTGCGCGCCGCCCTGGTCACCACCGACGCCACCCGCGCCTCGTTTTATCCGTCCATCAACCTCAGCGGTTCCCTGGGCGGCAGCAGCGAGGAGCTTGCGCGGCTGCTCAGCAACCCCATCGCCGCCTTGGGCGCGGATTTGGCCCTGCCCTTTGTTCAATGGCGGGACATGCGGCGCAACATCAAGATTTCCGAGACGGAGTACGAGCAGGCGGTGATCGAATTTCGCCAGACCCTGTACAGCGCCCTGGCCGATGTGGAAAACAGTCTGTCCGCTCGCCAACAGTACCTGGCCCAGGCGGAAAAGCTGGAGCAGACCCTGCAGGCGGCCCGGCAAACCGAGGAACTGTATCGCATTCGTTGGCAGGCGGGCGGCAGCACGCTGCAGGACTGGCTCGACGCCCAGGAAAATCGACGACAGGCGGAAAGCAATCTAGCGGAAAACCGGTTCAATCAGTTGCAGAACCACATTACCCTGGCCAAGGCGCTGGGCGGCGACGTCGCGCCTTCGGGAGATGGTCAAGGGCAAACAGAGCAACGCTGACCAAAGGCGGCGCGCTCAGCCGGCGAGAAACACCAGGGTTCCGCCCACCAGGGCAGCGGCCAGCAACCCTTGGTTGGCTTGCTGATAGCGCTGTTTGAAGACGCGCCAACCACCCGCCAGCGGCAGCATCAGGGCAATGAGCGCGCCCGCGCACAGCAAAGAGGCGACAAGGCTGCATCGTTGCCCCACCCACATCGCCAGTGATTTTCCTTCCCAGATCGGCCGGTACAGCACCTGGAGATGGATACAATAGACCATCAGGGATTCCTGGCTGGGCGCGTGCAGCCAAGAGGGCAAATTTTTCCTGCTCCGGCAGATGAGACCGCACAGGGCCAACAGCAGCAAAACGCACCCGAGTCGGGCGGCAAAAAACAGCGGCTGAGGCCGCTCGTCGACGATCACTCCCAGAGAATCTTTCAAGTAAAACAACAGCGGCAGGCAGACCGCGACCAGCAACCCTCCGATCATGGCCGTCTTCCCTATCCAACGATTCACCCTCCCCTGCTCCTGCGCTCGCAGAAACCACCAACCCGCCAGCACGCCGGCGGCCATGAAGCCGAACCAGGGCGGCAGGGGGAAAAGGGTCGAGCCAATGGGGAGGAGGTAGGGCGCAAGGAAAAGGGGCAACGACTGCGCCGTCTGCGCTGCAGCGAGCTGATACAGCCAGGGCGCCAGCATCGTTGCCAGACACCCCAGCAACCCGATCAACGCCAGGAACACCCGGTCGTCCCGGAGCAGCAGACGGACGCACAAGATGATGAGCAGACCGCAGGCAATGCACTGCAGGACGTCGACGCTGAAAAACTGCAGCCACTGCTCCGGGGTGGCCAACCGGCGCCAATCGTTGAAGGAAAAAAAAGGGATGTGGAGCAGATAGCCGAGCATCCAGACCCATCCAATCCGGGCCAGGGTCGCCCACAACGGCGCGCGGCAGCTGCGAAGCGCGGCCAGATTGCGCTGGCTGGCCAGCAGAAAAGCGAAACCAGCAATAAAAAGAAACGCCGGCGCCACCAGGCCGTTGATAAAATTGAGCAGGTAAAACCACGGGGCCTGGCGATAGCCTGGCTGCATCAAGGCGTTGACCACATGCACCTCGATCATGACCACCATGGCCAGACCGCGCAGCGCGTCGACAAACAGCAACCGCCCGCTGCGCGGAGGCTCGGGCGCAACAGGGAGTGCGGGCAGGATCACGGATCAGTTGCGGGAACAGATGGAGGCGGCCGGCAATGGTCAGCTCAACAGACGATTGATGCGCTGCTCAATGTCCGAGCGCGGCGCAGCGCCGACCAACTGGTCGACCATTTGGCCGTCCTTGAACAACAGCAGGGTCGGCACGCCCCGGATCTGAAATCGGCTCGCCGTCATCTGCTGGCTGGAGGTGTCGAGCTTGAACACCAGCAAGCGGCCGGCATATTCCTTGGCCAGGGCGTCGACCACAGGTGCGATCATCCGGCAGGGGCCGCAGGTGGGCGAGTAGAAATCGAGCAGCACCGGCATGGACGACTGCTCGACCCGTTGATGGAACTGGGCGTCAACCAGCTGGTTGACCAGCCCGGAAACCGGCGCGCCAACCAACGACAGGCCGCAACGCCCGCACTTGGGGGCGAGATGCTGTTTTTCCGCCGGGACCCTGTTCTTGGCCCCGCATCCGGGGCAAACCATCAACGTATTCACTGTGCACTCTCCTTGCATGGCGCTATGAAATCAGAAACACAGGGCAAGTCAAGCTGTGGCCGCCTTGTGCGCGAAGCTTCTTGGTGAGGGAGACTATAAGGCGGCAGGCGGCTTTTTTCCAGCATCGTTGTTGCACAACAAAAAAGGCGAAATCAAGTTGCCTTGAAATCGCCTATGATGTCTTCTAACTGGTCGGGAAGAGAGGATTCGAACCTCCGACCCCAGCGTCCCGAACGCTGTGCTCTACCAGGCTGAGCCACTTCCCGAACCGTGTGTGGTGCGCAATTGACGTGTCCATCAAATGCGGCTACCCATTTAGCATGGTTTTATCCTGGTGTCCAGCCCTTTTCAGCGACAGGGAATGTTTTCCGGCGGACCACAAAAATCAGGCAGCCGCGGCGACCCATTGCAACCACACGGGAAACGCCGTGCGCTCAAAACAAAAACAGCTGACCAAACGTCAGCTGTTCCCACCCATCACCCCAAAACGCCGTTCGTTAGTTGACGGCGTCAGACAATTTGCTGCCCGGTTTGAACTTGGCGATCGTTTTGGCAGGGATCTCGATCAAGGCGCCGGTACGGGGATTTTTCGCCTTGCGTTCGGTGCGTTTGACTGTCGAAAATGTTCCGAATCCCACCAAGGTGACCTTGTCTCCCTTGGCCAGCGCGTCAGATACAGCCATGAGCATTCCATTCAACGCTTTTTCAGCCGCGGCCTTGCTGATGTCTGCCGCCTCCGCCATGGAGTCAACCAGTTCCTTTTTATTCATTCTTCCCTCCCAGAGTTTTTAGCATTGCCATGACAACCAGGCTCTCAATCCTGACGCGGCATCTGTTGACAACGTCGAAACTAAAATAAAAAAAGAAATCTTTGTCAAAGGAAAAAAAAGCAACGAAACATCCCTAAGGTCCAGTTTCCCAAGGCCTTTGCCGCATCGGCGCCGTCGCTCAACGATTATCTGCCCTCCAGATCAAGCAGCACTTTCACGACGCCGCTTTTTTGCAAAAAACGTAACAGAGCCAAGCGGATGGCCGGGTTCAGCATGGTCTCGAAATCGGCAGTCCGGATAGCCACGCGCACTGTTGATTCGCTCTCGTCTTCCAGGCGCACCCGGCAGCCTGAAAAACCGAAGTGTTCCAAACCGTTTTCCCACAATTCGATCCGCCGCAACCGCTCATCGGTAATTTTCATTCCCGTGGAAATCCTGGTGGCGAGGCAGGACGCAGAGGGCGCGTCCCAACCGACCAACCCCAGTTGCCGGCTGAGGCTGCGCACGTCGGCTTTGTCCAGGCCGGCCGCCGCCAGGGGCGTTTGCACCCCGAGTTCGTGAAGAGCCCGCAGTCCAGGGCGGCTGCTTTGCAGGTCGTCGGTGTTGGTGCCGTCAAGCAGCAGGGAAAACCCGCGCCGCTCCATACGCTCGCAAAAAAGCGAATAAATTCGCAATTTGCAAGAATAGCAGCGATCCTCGGCATTGGCGATAAATTCCTTCCAGCCCAAGGGATGCAGCGCAACCCGTTCGACAAGAACGTCCTGTCCGTAGCCGTGGGCTGCCGGCCACTGGAGCGCCCGCTTCACTTCGCTGGCCTTCAGCAGTTCCGACTCGCCAAAGAGGATCAACACATTTTCCGGCCCCAAGGCGTCCAAGGCGCATTTCACCACCAGGGAGCTGTCGATTCCCCCGGAAAAGGCAACGGCGACTCGACCATAACCGCGGAGAATCGATTGCAGTTGCTTGGCTTTGTCGTTCAATTCCACCTCAGTCGCTCCTCAACGCCACAGTGCGCCAGCCGCGCCTTTAAAAATTGCGGAGATTGACGGCGCCGTAGAGCTCGATCAAAAATTTTTCGGTGGCCGGCGACAGACCAATGAATTCAGCGCCGTAGGAGTGATCCATTACGTTGGCAATGCGAACCTTTTCTTTCATTGCAAAACTTTTGCCAATGGTGCAGCTGACAATCAGCAGATCGCCAACCACGTAGGATGCAGGAGAGTCGATTCGCACCCCGCCAAGGCTGACGTCAAGGATGGTCGCGTTGCTGTTTCTTAAACTGGAGGTGTTGTAGCAGGAGGCTTCAATGTCGGTGTTGGTGATTTTTTTATGCTGAATCCGCTTATGGCGGCGTCTTTCCTTTTGCTCAAAGGGGTATTCGTCAATGACAGCCTGTATTTCCTCGGCGCCTCCGTTGGCAATGCTCACAAAAAGCGGGATGTCGCGCTGCTTGATGTGTTCCACAAACCAAGCGTCAAGGAAATTGTACACGGTGTTCTCGGCGCTGGTTTTGTTGCGAAAACTCAACCTGAACTTGCGAAACTCCTTGATCAGCGCGTAATGCTCCAGACTGTGCTCCAGCGCGTCTTGATGATGCCTAAAAAGCTCTTCCTCTGCTTCAAAATGACGAAAAACATAGTTTTCAATCACGTCAAAGAGGGTCTCGATGACTTTTTTATCGGCCATGCCTTCTGAGGCTTTGCCAAGATCGTTGACGAGATCAAAGATTATTTTATGCTGATTGTCGATGAGACCAATCCCGACATTGAGCTCTGTATCCCATTTTTTCATTATTCTCATACATAAGCCCCTTGGTTGTCCTTCGATTTGCGCGAATTTCGCCCGAAGGCGAACAACTTTATACAATCGCAACACAAAAAAAACGGGATGTTACAAAGAAAGCCGGCAATCAACCGCCCTTGGCGGATGGCGGAACCCTTAGGCCGCATCAGGCGCTGACGGCGGCGCTAATAGCGGCATTAAAGCGGCGTTAACGTACCCCGCTGTTTTTAAATTTGGTACCCGAAAAACTTCGGCCTGCTCAAAAAAAGAAAAGGCTGCATTGCAGACTCGTCTTTTCCGCTGGAACGCATGGGCGCACGGTTTTCTAATCAGCCGCCGAGCACCCGGCTCAGTTCCTGCTGCAGATCCTGCAGTTGAAAGGGTTTGGCCAATCGTCCCTGAAAACCATGCGTCTTAAAAGCGGCCATGATTGGATCTGTGGCGTAACCGCTGGCAACGATGACGCGGGCGGCGGGATCTTCGCGCAGCAACCTGCTCACCGCCTCCTGGCCGCCCATCTGCCCAGGAATAGTGAGGTCCATAATGACGCAATCAAAGGGCGCGCCGCTGGCCGCTGCCGCCCTGCACATCTCCAGAGCCTCCTCGCCATGGGCCGCCTCTGCGGCCTCGTAGCCAAGCAAGCCAAGCATCTCCGAGGCAATCTCCCTGACCATGGCCTCGTCGTCCATCACCAGCACCCGCCCGCGGTGTTTCGATCTGGAAACCACGGCCTGAAACCAGGGTTCTTTGACGCCGACCGATTCTCTGTCCGCCGGCAGCGAGAGGGTAAACGTCGTGCCCACGTCCGGGATCGACTCCACCCGGATATGCCCGTTGTGCTTGCTGACCACGGCATGCACAATGGCCAGCCCCAGACCGCTGCCGCTCTGCTTGGTGCTGAAATAGGGATCAAAAATCTTGTCGATGAACTTCTCGGAAATGCCCACGCCCTGGTCGCGAATCCTAATGACGACAAAATCGCCGTCCAAGGGCGACGCGGCACCTTCGACCTGACCGCTGTTTTCAGCGTCGATGAACAGGTTGCCGCCTTCGGGCATGGCCTGCTTGGCGTTGATGATCAGATTGGCCAGCACATGGCTGAGCTGGCCCCTGTCGGCCCGCACCGGCCACAGATCGGCGGCTATTTCGGTATGGGCTTTAATGTTTGAACCGCTGAGATTGAATTGGATGGCGTCGCGCAGCAGGCCGGGCAGCGTGATCGATTCCAGGAGTGGATCGCCGCCCTTGGCAAAGGTAAGCAGTTGTTTGGTGAGATGGGTGGCCCGGTCCAGGGCTTGATGCGCGGTCTCGATATATTTGTAGGATTCGTGTTCCTTGGGCAAGGTCATTTTGGCCAGCTCGATGCCGCCAAACACGCCCATCAGGATATTGTTGAAATCATGGGCAATGCCGCCGGCAAGCGTGCCGACGCTCTCCAGTTTCTGCAACTTTTTGCGCTCTTCCTCCATGTGCTTGAGCTCGGTGGTGTCGGGGAAGACGACCAAACCGGCAATCACAGCCCCTGCGCCGTCGCGAATGGGCACGCCTTCGGCCACCGTGTAGCGGATGCGGCCGTCCTTGTCCTCGATTTTCAACTCCTGGCTGTGGGTTGCCTCGCCCCGCAAGGCCTTCGCGATTGGCGTTTCCTCCGGCGGCAAATAGCAACCGTCGGCGGTGTAGCATTTCCAGCTCCAGTCAATGGCGTGCAGGCTCTGATTGAGATAGTTTTCGTGGGGAACGCCGAGAAAATCGAGACAAGCCTGATTAATCAAACGAATGCATTGATGGTCGACCGTGGCCATGACCATCGGAATATTCGATTGTTCAACCACCGCCTGGAGCAGGGTGTTGGTGCGCTCCATCTCATTGCGCATCCGGTATTCCTCGGTTACGTCTCGAAACACCAGCACCACGCCGGCCGTGATTCCGTCGCTGCCTCGGATGGGCGCGGCCGAATCGGCAATCTGGTGTTCCTGGCCGTGCTTGGCAATCAGCACCGTGTCGTTGGCCAGGCCAACGATCTGCCCGCTTTCCAAAACGTGTTTGACCGGGTTGAAGGCCGGTTGGCGGGTGCGGGCGTTGACGATGTGAAAGACCTCGGTTAGCGGCCTGAGCAGCGCCTCCTGGGTCGTCCAACCGGTGAGCGTTTCAGCGATGGGATTCATGCGGGTGATGCGGCCTTCGGTGTCGGTGGCGATCACCGCGTCACCGATGGATTGCAGGGTGATGCGCAAATTTTCGGCGATTTTTGCGGTTTCCCGCTGATGCGCCGTCAACCGTTGGAGAACGCCGCCCACCACCATGCCGGCAAGAATGAGCACGCTGGCAAACATGGCGCGCATCAGCAACTCGTGCGGATCGTGCAGCGGCAGCAACCTCGGCAGCCATTCCCCCTTGGCGTCGTGGAGCCAGAGGTGTTCAAACAGGGCGTCAAGCAGCCAGAGAAAGGCCGCCAGCAGCACGCTGTAGAGGGTGACGACAACCAGCAAATTGCTGGACGCCGAGCCGGATGGATCGTTGGTTGTGTTCATTCCCGAGGTTCCTTGAGTGTCTGCCAGGCAAAGACAGGGGTTGCAAACAGCAGGGAGCCCAGCGAATGGGCAATGGTCCATTTGAGCCATCCCACAGCAACGGCGTCCGCCTGGATCAACCCAAAAAGCCATTTAAATCCGACCCCGCCCGCAGCCGTCAACATCGGCGTTAAAAGGACGGCCGCAGCAAAACAGATCAGCAGATCAACCGATCCTTTTATCACCACGCGCGACGTCACTTGCCGCCGCATAAGCCAGGCTCCGAAAAGCGGCCCAAGCGTGTTCATCAGGGCAATGCAGGCGGCATAGGTCCATGAACCGCCCAGCGAATAATGGTTGGCCAGGATTGTGCCCAGGGCAATGCCGGGGGCAATTTTCCACCCCCGAAAAAAAGCAACGACTATCGCCACGGCCGCAGCCGGCCAGACAGGCATCGGCAGGACCCCCATGTGCCGGAACAGGACAAAGCTCAGGTGGGCCAGCGCCCAATAGATCAACGCCGTGGCCATGTTTTCAAGACACCATTGCCCCAGCGCATCCGACGAGTTGCGGATTGCGCTCCCCTGCCTGTTGTCCATACCCCGCCTCCTACGCCGCTGTTTTTCCATCCTGGAACGACTGATCGGACATCTGTTTTTCTTGCCCTGTCAAGGTTGCATCCGCTCTTTGGAGTCAAAAATCACCAGAAAACAACCAAGAGCGTCAAAAAGCCGCATCAGTGCGTTTTCAAGAAGCAACAAAAAAGGTCAAAGCCTTTTCTCTGTACCATCAACACGAGGCGTTAGCAAGCCCTGAACCTCTCGTTTTTCTATTGAAAAATTATCATTACGGTTTCTTTGCGCGATAATTGCCCACCGCCTGAACGCAGGCGTCAGGACGAACGGAAACTGATGACGCTCCTGGGGGCCGGTGGTATGGTGATCGTCAAGGTTGGAACAGCGCTGCGGAACAGACAAAGGAGCGGAACTATGGGCAAAGGTTTGTTGATCGTGTTCACCGGCAACGGCAAGGGCAAGACCACCGCGGCCCTGGGCATGGCCATGCGGGCGGCCGGCCACGGCCTGCGCGTCTGTTTCGTGCAGTTTATCAAGGGCGGTTGGCGCTACGGCGAACTCGAGGCGGTCAAACGCTTCGAGGGGTTGATCGATTTTCATGTGATGGGCAAGGGATTTACCTGGAAATCGGACAACATCGAAGAAGATGCGCGTCTGGCCCGCGAGGCCTGGGAATTCGCCTGCGAAGCCATCGCCTCGGGCGTCTACCACACCGTGGTGCTTGATGAATTCACCTACCTGCTCCATTACCAGATGCTCGAGCTCGAACCCTGCCTGCGCGTTTTGGCCGACCGCCATCCCGACCAGCACGTGGTGATCACCGGACGCTACGCGCCCCAGCAACTGATCGACGCCGCAGATCTGGTCACCGAGATGCAGGCCGTCAAACATCCATTGAAAGGCGGCGTGAAAGCCCAACAAGGCATCGAATTCTGACCAAGGCCAACCTTTTTTGGAGGACGCCATGCCGACCCTGAAACTGGCCCTGATCCACAGCGCCGCCGAACACAAGCAGGCGGCAAACAACCGCGCCCATCTGCTGACCCTGTTCCGCCAGGCCGGCGAGGCCGGGGCGCAACTGGTCGCCGCCCCGGAGCTGTCCGTTTCCGGATATTCGTTTAACAGCCGCCAGGACATTGCCCCCTATGCCGAAACCGCCGACGGCCCGACCCTGACCGCGCTGGCCGCATTGGCCAACACCTACGGATTTTACGCCTGCATCGGCCTGGCCGAGCGGGACCCGCGCACCGCCATTTTGTACAACAGCGCCTTTGCGCTCAATCCGCAGGGGGAGCTGATCTGCCGATATCGCAAGATCAACGCCGAATGCCGTTGGGCCTGCCCCGGCAATCCGCTGGCGGACAACACCTTTGCCACGCCCTGGGGGCGGATCGGGGTGCTGATCTGCTCCGACTCCTATCATAGCCTCATGCCCCGGATCACCGCCCTGCGCGGGGCCGACCTGCTGCTGATTCCGGCCAACTGGCCGCCGACCGGTCTGGACCCGCGTGAGATCTGGCGAGCCCGGGCCCTGGAAAACGGGGTGTATGTGGCGGCCTGCAACCGCACCGGCGTGGATCTGACTATGGACTGTCGCCAGGGGCCCAGCGCGGTGTTCGATCCGCACGGGGCCACGCTGCTCGACCGCAGCTCTCCAGAGGCGCAATTGCTGCTGCTTGACCTGCCTTTAAACGCCGACCATCGTCTCCAGTCCCATGCCGGACGACGTTTAGACGGCCGCCGGGCCACCGACGTCAACGACTGCTGCCTCAATCTGGCCGGGGTCTCCGATCTGACCGCCTTTCTTCGCCTGCCGCCGCCGGGCGTCTTGGCGATCCACTGCCTGCCGGCCGCATCGGAAGCATTGGCGCTGGCCGCTGTGGAACACCAGCTGCGCGAACAAAACACCACCCACTCGCTGCATATTCTGCCTGCCGGGACCTACAGCGACGTCGCCCTTGAGCGGATGCAGGCCCTGTGCGCAGCCAGCGGCAACGCCATTGCCCTTTGGCGCCAAGGCTCTGAGGCAGGGTGGCATTGGTTTGCCGGCGGGCAGGCGCCCCGGCATTGGCCGTGCAACCCGGGCGACGCAACACCACCCGTGCTGCCCCAGGTGGATTGCGGCACGGCGCGGGTGGCGTTGGCGCCCCTGACGGCGCTCCGTCATCCCGAACCGATCCTGGCGATCGCCAAACAGGGCTGCGATCTGGTTGTGGTGAGCGATGATTGGCTGTCCGACGATGATCGACTCCTGGCGGGAGTTCGCACCATCGACGCCCTGGCGGTGGCGATTTGCGCTCCCAACGGGGCCGGCGTGTGGATGACGCCCGAAGGGCACCAGCGTTGGGAGGAGCTCCTGGCTGGACCTGGCGCCGCCTGCCGTTATCTCCTTGACACCCGTCGCACCCGCAAGAAACGATTCCAGGATCGAGTCGATTACGACCGACTGCTTCGCGACGACGCCGCGACGGGGAACAAGCCCTTTTTGCAGCGCTGAACACCCTGCCTGTCGCAGACGAACCAGCCGTTATCGTCTCAGCCCTGAACGCACAAACGCCCAGTGACCGTTACGGTCAATGGGCGTTTTGGAGAGGGCGCGCAATCAAGGGGCGCAAAGCGCTGCGAACAACAGGCGCGACAAGCGCGCAAAAGGTCAATGGACCAGAAATCTGGCCTCCTGCTCTACCCACTTCATGGCCCGTCCAAAAAATTTTGCTTCGTTGATGCTCACATTGACAAAGGCCGGAGGCTCTTCCAACGGCAACTGGTCGGAGCAGAGGCAAATCTCGCTTTCATCACGAAAACGAACCACCAAGGCGCTGTCTTTTCGCAACAAATTTTCCTCAAACACCGAGGTTAAGGTATCGGTGTTAAACACCGACAGCTCGTCGTCGATCATGGCGGAGCGCACGTCAATGATCAATTCCCGACAATGGGGCATATTGAGCATGGTTTGAGCAATCTGCAGGATGTCCCAACCGCCGTCGTCGTCCAATTCCCCTGAAACAACAATGGAATAGACTGAGCCTTCGCTGTTTTTTGTGATTCTGAATCGCATATATCCCTCCAGTGGATAACTGATTAATCCATTAATCTCATGCAATCAAAGATCTGCGGCAATGAAAAGGACATTTTCGGCAAGCGTTCTCAGCGTGACGACGATTGAAAATATCCCTTGCAACGCTTATCGGCGACGCACGGCCAAGGCTTTAGCGAAATAAATCACAGCCCGCACAGGATGAGGCAAAAGAAACCCCACATCAATAAATTAAATGGTTTTAAATCCTGTCTGAAGGCTCACCCCTGGGCCAGCAACAGGCAATGGCGCTGAACGCAGTTACCCGGCAAACAACCCTGTTTGTTGGCCGACGTGACCCAAATAGGCAGTTAATCTCTGGTTCAAGCTAAATTTATGGGCGCAGCGGGTCGATAGAAGAACAAGGCAGGGATGCTTTTGGGGTGCAAATAGGAAGGGACAACAAGGATGCAATACAGAATTCAATCCGAAAACACTGGCAAAACGCAACGATTCGCCGCCGCAGCTGCGGCGGCAAAGACCGCAGGAACCGCGCGTCAGACGTCTTCACGCGGCGCATGGTCGACCGCCGGAGCGACCGTCTCCGTTCAACCCAGCTTCCAGGAATTTCTCACCCAGCAAACCGCTCGCACCGTTGCGGATCGGGCTGAACCCCGGGCGGCAGCGCAGGCGTCGTTGACCGCTCAGAACAAAGGCGAAACCGTCCACACCCTGCAAAAAGGCGAAACCATCTGGGAGCTGGCGAGGGAGCAGTATCAGGTCGATCCGCAGGACATCCTCCGCCTCAATAAGATCGCCAATCCCAACGCCTTGCAGGTCGGGCAGCAGCTCCGCATTCCCGCCCAGGAACAGAGCGGCGTTGCCGATGCCTCGGAAGAGGTGGTTGCCGGCTGGTACGGCCAGTTTCACCAGGGCAGGCTCATGGCCAACGGTAAACGGTTTGACATGCACGCGGCCACCATCGCCCATCGCGACATGCCCATCGGCGCCAAGGTGGAATTGGAAAACCCGGAAACCGGGGAAAAGGTCCGGGCGGTGGTCACCGACCGGGGGCCGTATCATCAGGGCCGCGACGTTGATCTCAGTTACGGCCTGGCCAAGCGCCTTTCCATCGCCGAACAGGGGGTCGGCAAACTGAAGATGCGGACGCTGTAGACCGACATCCCATTAACCTGCCCCGTCTTGCCCCGTCTTGCCCCGCCCTGCCTCACCTTGCCGTCGCCTGATTGTCGCTGTCGCGGCCCACAGTCCCAACTCTCAGCGCTCAACCAATCCCCCCGCAACCACCGCCCTTGCGGCTGCCCCCGATTGCCCTACCCCTTTTCCTTGACCGCGTTCAACGCCTGCGATCTCGGTTCCCGCGAATACCACAGCAATCCCAACGAACAACCGACGATGCCGGCAATCTCCCAGGGTTTGAGGGCCTCGCCCAGCACCAGCCAAGCCAGCAGCGCCGTGGTCACCGGCACAAAGGACATGAACAGGGCCACGGTGATCGTGCCCAGGTGACGGATGGCGTAGGCCACGCAGATCAGGGCCAGGACGTTGACGATCACGCCTTGATAAATGGCCTGAACCGCCATATCGTGGTAGGAAGCCTGAGCCATTCCGGACGGCAAGCAGTACCACAATGGGGTAAAAAGGATCACGTTGACGGTTGGCACAACCACCACCACGTCGCGCCAGTTCATCTGCCACAACCGGATGCCGGTCATGTGGCAGGTGTAGCAGAACGCGGCGACCAGCAGCAACGCGATGCCGGCCGCCCGGTCGAGCGCGAACACCGAGCCGCCGGTCATGACCATGTTGGCCAGAAAGATAACGCCAATGGCCGCATAGCGATGCAGGGCGATCCGTTGCCGAAACAGCAGCCAGGCGGCTACGGCCCCCATCACCGGCAGCATGCCGTTGACCAGCACCCCGGCGTGGGCGGCCCGCAACACCTTGAGCCCGTAAAAGGAGAGCATGGTGTAGGGAAAGCCGACCCCCAGGCCAATCACCAGATACTGGACAATGCGGTCCCGCCTCCAGGGGTAGCGGACAGTCAGCGGCAGCACCGCGAGGAAGGCGGTCCAGTAGCGCAGCAGGGTGATGTCGGAGGGCTGCAGTTGGGTGTGGACCCCGTACCGGGAAAGGGTAATCCAGCCAGACCAGATGAAGACCACGGCCAGGCCGGCAAGGTAAGGTTTGATCGTTTTCATGGGAAGCCAGATACTCCGAAACGTTGCTCCCCGCAAGCCTTTCACAAAACGCGGCAACCCGGCCAGCGCCGACGCCCCACGCAACCATCAAGGAGACACGCCATGAGCCGCCCCCCGCAGACCTCGCCCCCCTTCCCTTCCCTGACCTTTGACAACCGCTTCACCAGGGATCTGCCGGCGGACCCCATCGAAACCAACAGCCGCCGCCAAGTGGTTAAGGCCTGCTTTTCGCGGGTGCGGCCACAGCCGGTCAGCGCTCCCCGGCTGGTCGCCTTTTCCAGGGAAGCAGCCGGGCTGCTTGATTTGACCGAGGCCGACTGCCGCAGCGAAGCGTTCACCCAGGTTTTTTCCGGCAATCAACTGCTCCCGGGCATGGACCCCTACGCCGCCTGTTACGGCGGCCATCAATTCGGCAACTGGGCTGGTCAGTTGGGCGACGGTCGGGCCATCAACCTGGGCGAGATCGTCAACCAACAAGGCGAACGCTGGACCCTGCAACTCAAAGGCGCCGGCCCAACGCCCTACTCGCGAAGCGCCGACGGTCGAGCAGTGCTGCGCTCCTCCCTGCGCGAGTTTCTCTGCAGTGAGGCCATGTTTCACCTGGGCGTGCCCACCACCCGTGCGCTGAGCCTGATCCTCACCGGCGACCCCGTGGAGCGCGACATGTTCTACGACGGCCACCCCGAGGAGGAACCTGGGGCGGTGGTCTGCCGTCTGGCGCCGAGCTTTGTCCGCTTCGGCAATTTTGAAATTCTCGCCGCCCGAGGCGAAATTGCTCTGCTCCAGCAATTGGCCGACTTCACCATCCGCTCCGCCTTTCCCCATTTGGGCGAGCCCTCGCCCGCCGTGTATGTTCGCTGGTTTGCCGAAATCTGCGGCGCCACCGCCGAGTTAATGGTCCACTGGCTACGGGTGGGTTTTGTCCATGGGGTGATGAACACCGACAACATGTCGATCCACGGCCTAACCATCGATTACGGCCCCTACGGCTGGCTTGAGGATTACGACCCCACCTGGACCCCAAACACCACCGACGCCCAGGGCCGACGCTACTGCTACGGCCGTCAGGCCCAGATCGCCCACTGGAATCTGGCCCAACTGGCCAACGCCCTCTACCCGCTGATTGGCGACACCGCCCCGCTGGAACAGGCGCTGCGCGGTTACTCGCTCCATTTCGAGCAGGGCTGGCAAACGATGATGGCCGGCAAACTGGGACTGGTCGCCTTTGAACCGGCAACCGATCGTCCCCTAGTTGACGATCTGCTCCGGTTGCTGCCCGAAATCGAGACCGACATGCCCCTCTTTTTCCGGCGTCTAGCCCTGACGCCGCAGCAGGCAACCGCCGACGCGGATCGATTAACCCCGCTGATTGACGTCTTTTACCGGCCAGAACAGTTGACAGCCGACTTGCGCGAACGATGGACCGCTTGGCTTGCCCGCTACGCCGCCCGCCTCAACAGGGACAACCAGCCGGAAGCTGTCCGCAGGGGGCGGATGAACGCGGTCAACCCGAAATACGTGCTGCGCAACTATTTGGCGCAATTGGCCATCGACAAGGTGATGGAAGGCGAGTATTCCCTGGTGGAGGAACTGCTCGAAGTCCTGCGTTACCCCTATGACGAACAGCCCGACAAGGAGCGGTTTGCCGAAAAGCGGCCCGAGTGGGCCCGCCACCGGGCTGGATGCTCGATGCTCTCCTGCAGTTCGTGATGGTTGTGCGGCTGAGAGCCGGTGGGTTTGCAGCCTGTTGATGGTGGATGCAGCTGCGCAGAACCAGAACCTTGGCTGTTGTCGCCCCCACGTCGCTGCAAAAACCACAGGCTCACAACCATATCTCTTTTCTGGAGCTTGCGATGCGCACAGTAGCCCCTTCCTGGCAGGCGGTTTTTTTCGATTTTGACGGCGTTGTCGCCGATTCCACCGAGGTTAAGACCCGGGCCTTTTCCGTGCTCTTTGCACCTTACGGCCCGACCGTGCAGGCGGCGGTGGTCCGTTATCACCTGGACAACGGCGGCATGCCAAGGCATCAGAAAATTCGCCACTGTTTCGAGACTTTGGTCGGCCAGCCTCTTGCCGAGGTCGAACTGCAGCGCATGGGGCAGGCCTTCTCCAACCTGGTGCTCGACGAAGTGGTGGCCGCGCCCTATGTCGCCGGCGCCCTGGCGACCTTGCAGCAGTTGCAGCAGGCCGGCGTTCCCGCCTTTGTCGTCTCCGGCACGCCGGAGGACGAGATGCGGCTGATTGTCGAACGCAAAGGTCTGCAGCCTTTTTTCGTCGAGGTCCACGGTTCGCCCCGGGCCAAGACCGAGATCATCGAGAACGTCCTTGGCCGCTACGGCTATCTTCCCGAGCGCTGCCTGTTCATTGGCGACGCCCTGGCCGATTACCGCGCCGCCCGCAATACCGGCCTGCGCTTCCTGGGCATAGTCCCGGAAAGGCGCCCGTCGATCTTCCCCGAAAACACGCCGACCTCATCAACAGTCACCACCGCGCTGCCGTAGTAGGCCCCGGCCGCATTCCGCCTTTCCTTCCCAGGCCTGCTCCGGCCGCGAGGTTCGCCTTGACACCAGGGGCTTCTTTTTCTATAGACAGGCTTTGATTCAGCTTTTTGCAGGGGTGGCGCGAGCCTGAGAGAGACCCATTGAACCTGATCCGGACAATTCCGGCGGAGGGAATTGCAAATTTCCCCTTCTCTCTCCCCGCTTTTCCCTCTCCTGTGTTTGCGATTGATCGCCATTCCTTTACCGACCGAGGCCGTCCATGTCCGCACTTGCCGGGAAAACCGCTGAAAACCTGAGCAAAATCAGGGAAACCAAGCCTTTGATCCACAACATCACCAATTTTGTGGTGATGAACTTCACCGCCAACGCGCTCCTGGCCTGCGGCGCCTCGCCAGTCATGGCCCATGCCGACAACGAGGTGGAGGAGATGGTGGAACACGCCGGGGCCCTGGTGTTGAACATCGGCACCCTCACCGACGCCTGGGTGAGTTCCATGATCAAGGCCGGCCGCAGGGCTTCGGAACTGGGCAAACCGATCATCCTCGACCCGGTGGGCGCAGGGGCCACCAACCTGCGCACCAACGCCGCCAAGGCAATTCTGGCTCAGACCTGGGTGAGCGTGATTCGCGGCAACGCCTCGGAAATCCTGTCGCTCGCGGGTCAGCATTCCGCCGCCAAGGGCGTTGACGCCGCCGATTCGTTAGCCGACGCAGCCCTGGCCGCCGGCGCCCTGGCCCGCGAACTGGGCACAACCCTGGCCATCACCGGAGAAGTCGATCTGGTCACCGACGGCCGGCGCACCTTGACCATTGAAGGCGGCCACGCGCTCATGCCCTACGTCACCGGAACCGGCTGCGCAGCCACCGCCCTTGTCGGCGCCTTCCATGCGGTGGACAAAGATCCGGTTTCCGCCGCCGCCACGGCCCTGGCCTTCCTGGGCGTCGCCGGAGAGACGGCCGGCGCCAAGGCCAGCGGGCCGGGATCGTTCATGATCCATCTGCTTGACGCCCTCTACAGCCTCAGCCCCGACGAGGCGGAGGCGCGGAGCCGAATTCGTCAGAGCTGAAATGATTGACCTTTCCCTCTACCTGGTTACCGACCGGGGCCTCTCCCAGGGACGGTCCACGGTCAACGTGGTCCGGGCTGCGGTTCGCGGCGGCGTCACCTGCGTGCAATTGCGTGAAAAACACTGCTCCGCCCGTGAATTCATCGCCGAGGCGCGGGCGATTAAGGCGCTGCTGGACAGCCTGGAGACGCGCATTCCCCTGATCATCAACGACCGGATCGACCTGGCCCTGGCCGTTGGCGCAGACGGCGTACACCTGGGCCAGAGCGACATGCCCCTTGCCGACGCCCGGCGTCTTGCCGGTAAGGCGATGATCATCGGCGTGTCCGCCGAATCAGTGGAAGACGCCGTCCGCGCCGAAGCCGAAGGCGCAGACTACCTCGGCGTCAGCCCGGTCTTTGCCACCCCGACCAAAACCGACGCGGCCCCGCCCTTGGGAGTCGACGGCGTGCGCCGCATCCGGGCCGCCGTGGGCCTGCCCCTGGTGGGCATTGGCGGCATTGATGCCGGCAACGCGGCCGCCGTCATCCGCGCCGGAGCCGACGGGGTGGCGGTGGTTTCGGCCATTGTGTCCGCCGCCTGCCCCAAAAGCGCGGCCACGGATCTCAAACACCAGATATTGACAGCCAAACAACAAGGATAACCATGGAACAACACAAGGTGTACCGCCGGGTCCTGACCATTGCCGGCTCGGACAGCGGCGGCGGGGCAGGCATTCAGGCCGATCTGAAAACCATTGCCGCCAACGGCTGCTACGGCATGAGCGTGATCACTGCCCTGACCGCCCAGAACACCCTCGGCGTCACCGGCATCCATGCGGTGCCGGTCGACTTTGTTGCCGCCCAGATGGAAGCGGTGCTCTCGGACATCGGCGTTGACGCGGTCAAAATCGGCATGCTCTTCTCGCCGGAACTGATCCGGACCGTGGCGGAAAAACTGCGCCAATTCGAGGTTCGCGCCATTGTCCTTGATCCGGTGATGGTGGCCCAGAGCGGCGACAAACTGCTCCAGGACGAAGCGGTCGACGCCCTGAAAGAATATCTCATCCCCCTGGCCGAGCTGATCACCCCCAACCTGCCCGAAGCCTCGGTTTTGCTGGGCCGCGAGACCTTCACCACCGGCGACATTGAACGCGCGGCCGTCGAGCTCGCCGCCATGGGCTGCGCCAACGTGCTGATCAAGGGCGGCCATCTGGAAGGAGGCGACAGCGACGATTGCCTCTATCTCGGCGCAGAGCAACGGATCGTCACCCTGCCGGGCAAACGCGTCGCCACCAACAATAACCACGGCACCGGCTGCACCCTCTCCTCGGCCATTGCCTCGTTCATTGCCCGGGGCGCTTCGGTTGAAAACGCGGTGCGCCAGGCCAAGGACTATATCACCGGCGCCATCCAGGCCGGGGCCGACTACCTTATTGGCCACGGTCACGGACCGGTGCACCATTTCTTCCGCTGGTTCTAAGAAGCCGCGCGCATGAGCCAATCCCAGAGCTTGGCCCCGGCCATTGTCTTTGACCGGGTCAGCCTGGATTTTGACGGCAAACCGCTGTTCCAGGACCTGTCGTTGCGGCTGGCGGGCGGGCAGACCACCTGCATCCTGGGTCCCAGCGGCTGCGGCAAATCAACCCTGCTGAAGTTGATCGCCGGCGCCAAGGATTCTCAACATTCTCCTCAATTTTGCGGCAATATAGAGTTCGATCCGCAGCCCCAAAGCGAGCGCGTTGTGGCCTGGATGGGGCAGAACGATCTGCTTCTCCCCTGGCTGCCGCTGCTGGACAACGTCCTGCTCGGCGCCCGGTTGCGACGCGAACTGAGCGCCGCCCTGCGGCATAAAGCCTTGCAACTCATCCGCGAAGCCGGCCTGACCGGCTACGAACAGGCCCTGCCCTCAGCCCTGTCCGGCGGCATGCGCCAGCGCGGCGCCCTGCTCCGCACCCTGATGGAACAGCGGCCGGTCCTGCTGATGGACGAGCCCTTCTCCGCCCTTGACGCCCTGACCCGGGTCCGCCTGCAGAATCTGGCGGCCCGACTGACCCAAGGGGCCACAGTGGTCCTGGTCACCCACGATCCGCTTGAGGCCCTGCGCTTGGGCCACCGAATCATCGTTCTGGCCGGTTCGCCGGTCCAGGTGGCCGCCATGCTCGATCTTGAAGGCACACCGCCGCGCGCCCCCGACGATTCGACAATAACCGGCCAATACGCCGGCTTGCTGGCCTTGTTGATGAACGGCGAAACAGCATGAAGGCGCTGCGGCTTTTCGTCCTGCTGGCCGGCTTGCTCGCCCTCTGGCAGCTGGTCGTCTTTGCGACCAAGGCCCCGCCCTACATCCTGCCCGGGCCGCTGCCGGTGGCCAAGGCCCTGCTCTCCCACCTGCCCCTGCTCGGCGGCCATCTCGCCACCACCCTGACCGAAATCCTGCTCGGCCTGCTGCTGGGCACGCTGCTGGGCACGTCCAGCGCCCTGGCGATGATCGTCTCGCCCCTGCTCAAGCGGTGGATGCTGCCTGTGCTGGTGATCAGCCAAGCCATCCCGGTCTTTGCCCTGGCCCCGGTGCTGGTGCTCTGGTTTGGCTACGGCATGGCCTCCAAGGTCGCCATGGCGGTGTTGATCATCTTTTTCCCGGTGACCTCGTCCTTCTACTCGGGCATGCAGCGCACCGATCCAGACCTGCTGGAACTGGCCCGGATCATGGGTGCGCGCCCCCTGGCCGTGCTCCGGACCATTGTTATCCCCTCCGCCCTGCCCGCCTTTGCCGCCGGCGTCCGGGTGGCCACGGCAGTGGCGCCGATTGGCGCGGTGGTCGGCGAATGGGTCGGCTCCAGCGCCGGCCTGGGGTTCTACATGCTCCACGCCAACGCCCGGATGCAGATCGACCTGATGTTCGCGGCCCTGACCCTGCTGGCCGCCGTCTCGCTGCTGCTCTATTACGTGATCGACCGTCTGCTCGACAGACTCATTTACTGGCAACCCAACCAAGGAACATCACTATGAAAAAAATCTCCATCTGTCTGCTGTCCCTGCTCTTTGTCGCCCTGCTCTCGCCGCTTGCGCCGGCCAGGGCTGCGGAAAAAATCACCGTGCTCCTCGACTGGTTCGTCAATCCGGACCATGCGCCGCTCTATGTGGCGCTGGAAAAAGGCTTTTTCAAGGAACAGGGGCTTGAAGTCGAACTGATCGCCCCCTCCAATCCCAACGATCCGCCTAAACTGGTGGCTGCCGGCAAGGCGGACATTGCCGTCTCCTACCAGCACCAGCATCAGATGCAGGTGGATCAGGGCTTGCCGCTGGTGCGCATCGCCACCCTGATCGCCACCCCGCTCAACTCGCTGGTGGTGCTGGAGGACGGGCCGATCAAGACCATCGCCGATCTCAAGGGCAAGACCATCGGTTATTCGGTGGGCGGCTTTGAGACCGCGCTGTTAAAGGTGATGCTGGAAAAAGAAGGGCTGAAACTGGACGACGTCAAATTGGTCAACGTCAACTTTTCCCTGTCGCCGTCGCTCTTTACTGGTCAGACCGATGCGGTGATCGGCGCTTTTCGCAATTTTGAGTTGAACCAGATGGCGATTGAAAAACGACCCGGCCGGGCCTTTCTGGTGGAGGAATACGGCGTGCCGTCCTACGACGAGCTGATTTTGGTGGCAAACGCCAAGGCAGTGGGCGACCCCAAGATGCGTAAATTCGTCAACGCCCTGGAGCAAGGGGTGCAGTACGTGATCAACCATCCGGACGAGAGCTGGAAATTGTTTGTCAGCCACGGACGGGAGAACCTCGACGACGAACTCAACCGCCGCGCCTGGAAAGACACCCTGCCCCGCTTTGCCCTGCGGCCCGGCGCCCTGGACAAAAACCGCTACAACCGCTTTGCCGCCTTTCTCCAGAAGGAAAATATCGTTACCAAGGTCCCGCCGCTGGACGCCTGGGCAGTTGAATTGCCGTAATTGACGTAATTGCCTTAAAACGCCGCCGAAAACAGCGTATCCGAAACCTCCAGGTTTCGGATACGCTGTCGACCGTGAGGTGAGCGGCGCCGCCGCTGGTCTCAACAAGAGGCCGCTTTTTCCATGGAGTCCATCACCACGCTTGGAGGGCGTCGCTGAGATCAGCGCGCAGTTCGTCCGCCGTCTCGTAAAAGACCTCGGCCCCGACGGAGAAATGCAGCAGGATATTGTTTAATTTCTCAGGGATATAGGGGAAAATTTTGCGCAAATTGACGATTTTGTTCTGTGAGAGCAGCGCAAAGTCCGAGGGGACAATCGATTGCAGCACCGCATCCCCCAGGCGCGGATCAGCAAGAATCTCCCTTGGGTTATAATCTCCCTTGCCAACGAGATAGATCAGGATGTTGCCGAGCTCAAGCAGATCAAGGGCAAAGGGCTTTTCCGGCAGATAAAACTCATAATCAAAATCAATCCAGTAAAACACGCCGGTGTGGCGATCCACAAAAACATGATCGCGCCTGATGTCGCCATGGCGGAAGCCATGTTCGTGGAGAAAGCTGATGGCCTGCAGGGCTTCGAGAAAGCGGGCCAGGACGCTCGGCAGTTCTTTGTAAAAATAGTCCTGGTGCGGCAGTTCGCTGCTTTGAATGACCTTGTCCAGGCGATTGCCGTTGACCGGAACAATCACCCGAACCAGATTGCCGACCGCGTCGAGCAGGAGTTCCCCCTGCATGAAATGCGGCCGCCCCTGCACCAGTTCCAGGATGCGCGCCTCCTTTTCAGGGCTGCGGTAGCAGGGAATGACGAATTGCCCCAGACGGATGTCAAAGGTCTCGTGAAAGACCAATTTCACGATATATGACGTCCCGGTGGCCAGCTCTTCCACCTTGGGAACCCACTGTTTGACCTGCTCGTCGACCCCAAACCGCCCCTCCTTGGTGTAGGAGGTAATCAAAAAATACCGGTCTTCCACCTGGAGAACGTCGCCGTAGTCAATCGAGGTGAAATCGGTGGTGTCGACAAAGACCCGCGAGGCCCGCCGCAGACTCCGGGTGACCCGGTGCTCTTTCAGACAACGGGCGACAGGCTCGGGCAGCGAACTGATGGCGTTGTACCCGGCCATTATCCAATCACCCAGACGGCGATATCCTTGCCGGTATGGATCAGGGCGCTGGAGATGGAACCGAAGAGGAACTCCTCTGCCTTGGGGATGCCCCGTTTGCCGACCACGATGGTGCCGTAGCCTTCCTGCTCCTGCATGTCGAGAATCGCGGCGCTGATCGATTTGCGATCCGCCATCAAGCACCTGGAGGTCAGGCTGGCTGGTGGAACTCCATGCCGCGCGAGGATGGTTGCCGCCCGGTCAAAAAGCGTGCTGGCCTGCTCGTCCTGCTTCTTTTTGTACTCGTCCAGAGACGCCCCGGACCGATAATAATCCGGCGGCGGTTCCGGATAAATGTGCAGCAGGCAGAGAAAAACATCATCCCGCCCGCCAACGAGACTGCCCACATACTCAACCGCGTTGATTGACCGGGGGGAATCATCGATGGCGACAATTATTCGTTTCCAGTCCATAGGTTGGTTTCCTTGCCGCAGATTGGCGGCGCCTGTTTGTTGCCGTCCTCCGGCTGGCTGCTCCGGGCTGGGAGTCAGTTGCGCAAAACCTGTCGCAGCTTCTTGCTCAAGTCGGAAAACCGATAGGGTTTGGCAATGACGTCGCTGAAGCCGTAGCTCTCGTAATCCGCCATGACCGAATTGTTGCTGTAGCCGCTGCTGACGATCACCCGCGCTTGCGGATCAATGGCCCGCAGCTGTTCCATCGCTTCCCTGCCGCCCATGCCGGCGGGGATGATCAAATCCATGATCACCGCGTCAAAGGGCGCGCCGTCTTGCTGGGCAAGGGCGTATTTCTCCAAGGCTTGTTTGCCGTCTTGGGCAAACTCGGCCTCATACCCCATCCCCTCCAGCATGGCCCCGATGACGTCGAGCAGGATTTCGTCGTCGTCCATGACCAGTATCTTGCCGCTCCCGCAATGCAAACCTGCTTCCTCTGGTTCGGATACCGCAACCGGCGCGAGCGAGGCCGGCAGGAACATCGTAAAGGTCGAGCCTGCCCCTTCGGTCGATTCCACGGTTAGGCGGCCCCCATGTTTTTTGACAATCGAGTAGGCAGAAGTCAGCCCGAGTCCGCTCCCCTTGCCCTTGGTGGTGAAATAGGGGTCAAACACCTTGCCGCGATGTGCTTGCGATATGCCGTTGCCCTGGTCTTTGATGGATATTTTCACATACCGGCCGGGCGCAAGCCCCAAGTCGTCGTCTTCAGAGACAACCACATTTTCGCAGGCGACTTTGACGACCCCTCCCTCGTGGGTGGCTTGGTCGGCGTTGATGAGGATGTTGGCCAAGGCCTGACCGATCTGCCCCTCGTCTGCTTCAATCTTCCAGAGATCGTCGGCCATGGCGTATTCGCAGGTTGACCTTGTCCCTTGCAGGGTTAAGCGCCCATAGGCCGTGATCAGATTGTCCACGGAAACAGAGTGTTTGACCGGGGCGCCGCCCTTGGCAAAGGTGAGAAATTGCCGGGCGATCTCTCTGGCTTTCAAGGCCGAGGTTTCCGCAATGGTCAGGCGTTCATAGGCCTTGTCGGTAGGCGCCAGAAACATTTTGGCGAACGCGATGTTGCCCATCACCGCCATGAGGATATTGTTGAAATCATGGGCTATGCCGCCGGCAAGCAGGCCTAACGATTCAATCTTCTCGGCTCTCAGGAGTTCTTCCTCGATCAATTTGCGCTGGGTGACGTCTTCGTAGGCTCCTAAAATTCCGATGACGGCGCCGTTGCCGTCGCGCAAGGGGGCTTTGGAGGTCGAGAGCCAGATTTGCTTGCCGTCGGGCGTGGTTTGCAGCTCTTCGTACTGCAATTTGGCTTTCCCGGAGACGATGACCTCAAGGTCGTCCTGACGGTAGCGGTCCGCTTGGGCTCTCCACCCCATGTCGTAATCGTTTAAGCCAATCAATTCCTCCGGCACGTTCCATCCGGCGTCTTGGGCAAAAAGCGTATTGCAGCCCAGGTAGGTCAAGGTCAGATCTTTCCAAAACAGACGGATCGGGATGGTGTCGAGCACCAATTGGAGCAGATTTTTTGTTTCTTTGGCCCGCTGTTCGCTTTGTTTCAGCGCTTCCTCGGTTCGTTTGCGCGCGGTGATGTCGGTCAGCATGGCAAAGGAACCAAGGAATTGACCTTGAAGCCCCAGTTGCGCCGTGGCGGAGACAAGCGCCCAGATGTCGTGTCCGTCCTTGTGGCGCAATCGGCGTTCGAAGACGTCGTTTCCGCCTTGCTCTCGTTCCCGCCGACGCCGGGCGCAGTCATCCGCATCGTCTGTAGAGATGAAGTCGGCAAAGGTTTTTCCCGCCATTTCCTCGGGGCCATAGCCCAACAACGCCGCCATTTTGGAGTTCACGTAGGTTGTGCGCCAGTCCTGGTCAAACACCCAGATGCCTTCCTGGGCAGTGTCGACAATGCGGCGATATTGCGCCTCGCGCTCATGGAGGTCGTCTTCGACGCGCTTGCGATCCGTCATGTCGCTGATCACCAACCGGCATTCGAAGGCGCCGGACGCCGTTTGCACGCCAGTGGCGGCTACATGGGCCCAGAACAGGGCTCCATCCTGTTTCGCCATCTGGAGTTCACAGACCTGCGGGGCGCCAATGTTCTGATGGAGCATCTGAAGATAAAAAAAATCGTGGTAGTTGGCGGCAATGTATCGAGCGAACGGTTGATTGATCATCGTTGCCCGGGCAACCCCCAGCAGCGTTGCCGCGGTGAGATTAGCCTCCAGAATCAATCCGTTGGCGGAGAGGGTGCAATAACCGACAGGGGCGAGATCGTAGAGATCAAAATATCGGGCGCGTTCACTGGCCAGTTCTTTTTGCATCCGGCGAAGTTCTTCATTCTGCATGGCCAGTTCGATCTGTTGCACACTCAGCTCACTGCTCATCACGCAGGAATCTTCAGCTGTTTGGGCGTCAATCGCGCCCGCCGAGGCGCCTTCTTTTGCGTTGACCGCTTCCTCGGCCAGCGGACGCAATTGATCGCCCTCGTGTGCTCGGCTCTCCGGGTTGATCATGCAGACACTCCGTACTGTTCGACGTCTCGTCGTATGGGCGGAAGGGGCGTTCAGTTCGCTTCAGGAGCCCCAGGGGAAAAGCAGCGGATTGGGCTTAGGCCAGAACAGGCGAAATCGTCAGCAAGTCGAGGGGGGACGGAACGCTTCCCCCTCGAGCTGTGCCGAAAAATTTCGCTTATTCGATTTTGATCGTCGAGCGTTTGGTCTTTTCCATTTTGGGGATGGTCAGTTCCAGGACGCCGTTCTGGAAAGTGGCCTTGGCCTCGTCTTCCTTGACTGCGGCGGGCAAGGCAATGGAACGCTGGTAGGAGCCGCGGCAAATTTCCTGGCGGTAATATTCAGCTTTTTCCTCTTTTTCCTCCTTGCTCATCGTGGCCTCAAGGGTGAGGACATTGTTGGCGATGCTGATATTGATGTCTTTTTTGTCCACTCCCGGCAACTCTGCCTTGACGAGAATGTTGTCGTCCCGATCAATGACGTCCACACAGGGTTGTTTGCCCTCGAAGGGCGCCATCGAATGGATGCCGGCCCTGCCTGGCCTCCCCAGGCGAAACTGATGCCACCAGCGGCGAGGAAGGTACTCTTCAAAAAATCGATCCATGTCTTTGAAGAAACCAGCATCAGACAAAAGATCAAACCGCTCGAAAGGGGACGGCAGGTCTCGCGGCGGCATTTTCTGCACTTCCTGTTTTTTCTCTTCTTTATTTTCACTCATGGTTCGTCCTCCATCTTGCAAGTTTGTATTTCATGCCTTGGCATCCTCATTTCGACCGTCAAGGCGCCTACGACATGGATATAGTCTCCCCTGGTTTGCAGTCGCTGCGCCAACAACAATCATACTGATCGCAGAACGGCTGATCCGTTTTAAAGCAGGGAATATTGCCCTCCTGCTCCTGGATATATCGAATCAGTTCTTTTTTATTCATCGCCCCAGGGTCCAGACTCATCTTTTTCGCTATTGCTCTAACGGCATTGAGATGCATAAGCAGCTTCTCCTTTTTGCCAGTGACTCTTCAGGCAACACACCCGCTGGCGCGGACCCGCTTCTTTGCACCGGCAGGTTGGTTTTCAAGCTCTGCGCCTGAAAGATTGCTCTGGTTGTCAACCTCCAGAGCCCAAAACGGGTTGGAAGCGCTACACGGGTTGCACCGCCGCATTGATCGGGGCGTTGAGCGAATAACCACTCTCCCCCTTGTATGGGTTGAAAATAAGAACCGGACAGGATGCTCTCTTCAGCACCCGTTCAGCAACGCTGCCTAACAGAATTTTCTCAATGCCCTGGGCGCCGTGCGTGCCCATGATGATCATGTCGATCTTTTGGTCCTTCACATATTCCACAATGCTGTCCGCCGCGTTGCCCCGAAGCACCACGCCGTCGCAGAGCGGGCAAGACACTTTGATTTTTGTGATAAATTCGGTCATTTTTTTCTGGGCGCGGCCAAATAATTCCTCATCCGCCTGCAAAAATGAGGTGGAATCGACGTCAGAATACGCAACAACCTGCGCGAATTGCTCAACCACATGAAGGAAGGTTGTTTTTGCTCCAAGTTTATTCGCAACACCGACGGCAAAATCAGCCAAATCATCGGTATGCTGATGAAAATCAACCGGCACGATAATCTGTTGAATGTCTGACATATGCTCCTCCTTGGAAAATGCTGAGTAAGAGGCCCACGCCCCCTCGGCAGGACCGTTGCGGTTTCTTCTTCCCTGTTCGTCCTGCAATGAAAAATAGAGCAGTGGAATCGGTTTGCACATAGAGAATAAATAATTATAAAATGGATACCGTATATATCCATTGTAACCAGCGCCTTGCTCCCCGCCCGCTCTTTGCTTCATTGTTTGTTGTTGGAAAGAATATCCTGAATGTCACCCATCTGTTGCGCAAAACAATCCGGGCAACAGCCGTGGGAAACGTGGACGCCTTGCATCCTGAGAAAATACTCTTCCAGGCTGTACCAATGCTCTTGGCCATGCTCAATCCGCTGGTCGACTCGTATTTTCTTACAGTAACTGCAAACAGGCAGGATAGTCTCGTACAGGCGCACTTTTCGCTGCAGGTCTTGCTTGGCAAAACAGTTGGACATCCTGTACAGCAACTCGTCGGCATCGCACGGCTTCTGCAAAAAATCATCAGCCCCCAGTCGTAGGGCGTCGACAGCGGCATCAACATCCGCATATCCGGTCAGAATAATCACCATCGTATGCGGATCCTTGCGCTTGGCCTCCTTCAGCACCTGAAACCCATCGCGGCCGGGCATCATTAAATCGGTGACGATCAGATCCCAGGAACCGCTCTCGATCTTGGCGACAGCCTCATCGCCGTTGGTCGCCAAGCTCACCTCAAGGTTGAGGTTGTCGCTTGTTAATTCCCGGGCAAGGCTCTCGAGAATGAGCGGTTCATCATCGACAAGCAGTATTGATTTATGCTCCATGGATTCCGTCCGCACCCCGAACATGCCCTGATGTTGCCCATGTCGGTTCTTCTTTGGCTGATCTGTCGGGTGGATACTGGGAATACTATGACGCGCGGCATGCAAAAGGACAATGGGACAAAAACAGCTATTGAATGGACAAAAAATCTATACATTGAGTGGCGTTCGAGTGTTGAACGAGGCACAGGCGAAAAACGGTTGCGGTGGAGCGGAGCGGGATGGAACGGACGATTGCCGGGGAAGCTGTTTTGGTTGCGGGAGGATTATTGATGCTGCTGATTGCCGTCCAACGCCTTCCTGACCAGCGTGGCGAGCTCTTTCCGGGTCAATGGTTTCAAGGCAAATTCCCGGACCCCCAAAGCTTTGACCTCCTCCTGGGTGATCAGGGTGCTGTAGCCGGTGCATAGGATAATGGGGGTATGCGGGCGGATTTGCAATATCCGCCGAGCGAGATCGATCCCGGTCATACCCGGCATAGTCTGATCGGTGACGACCACATCAAACTGATCCGGGGCATGCTGAAAGGCGGCGAGCGCCTCTTGGCTGCTGGTGTGGATTTCCACTTGGTAGCCCAGTTGTTCCAGGATTTCCTTGTTCATCTCGGCCAGCATCACCTCGTCGTCAACATACAGAATCCTCTCCTTGCCCATGGGAATCATTTCCGCAGGCTGCAAAGGCGCATCCAACGCCTGTTCGACGGCGGGAAAATAGACCTCAAAGAGCGTTCCTTTGCCCAGCTCGCTGGTGCAGTCAATAAAACCACCATAGCTGGAAACGATGCCATGGATAATGGCCAGCCCCATGCCGGTGCCTTTGCCGACCTCCTTGGTGGTGAAGTAGGGGTCAAAGATTCGGGCCTTGATCTCCGCAGGGATGCCCGGGCCTGTGTCGCCGACCGCCAGCATGACGAATTTGCGCGGTTCCATGCCCCACTGTTGGCCAAGATCGTCCCGACCGAGTTCGCGATCCGTCAGGACGACGTCGAGATGGCCGCCTGTGTGCTCCATGGCGTGGAAGGCGTTGGTGCACAGATTGACGACAATTTGGTGGATATGGGTGGCGTCGGCCAGAATAAGACGGGTGGCGTCGATTGTATGTTTGATGAAGATAGTGGACGGCAAGGTGGGACGAAGGAGTTTGACCGCTTCCTTGACAATCTGGCCCGGCCTGAGGGGAACGCGCTCGCTGTCGGTCTGGCGGCTGAAGGCAAGAATCTGCCTGACCAGGGAGGCGGCCCTGTCGCAGGCCTCCAGAACTTTATCCAGACTCTTGCCGGCAAGCGATTGCTGTGGAAGCGCCCTTTTGGCGAGTTCGGTATATCCGAGCACTGCGCCCAGGATGTTGTTGAAGTCATGGGCAATACCGCCGGCCAAGGCGCCGATGGCCTCCATTTTTTGCGACTGGACCAGTTGCCGCTGCAGATTTTTCCGCTCTTCCTCGGCCCGTCTGCGTTCGGTGATGTCGCGAAATTCGGTGACTCGGACCAATCGCCCCTTGTAGGGGATGGTGGAGCCACGAACATTGAGAGGAAACACGGTCCCGTCTTTGCGCAGCCCTTCAATGTCGTAGGCCTGCTCAACCTGCTGACGAATCTTTTCCAGCACCGTTTCCCGCCAATGCGGCGCAGTCAGCTTGAGCCCATCCATGCCGATCAACTCTTGGCGAGAGTAACCGGTTATGTCGGCAAGACCTTGGTTGCAGTCTAAAATCACGCCTTGATCATGGATCATAATGCCGCCGAAAGAGGCGTCATGAAGCACGCGAAAGCGTTCCTCGCTTTCCCGCAAGGTCTCCTCGGACTTCTTTCGTTCGGAAACATCACGGACAACCCCGATCGCATGCCATCCCCGTTGATCCGGATGCGCCGCAAGAGAGAGCTCGATGGACAATTCGCGGCCGGTTTTATGGCGGGCCTGGAGCTCGATGGTTGCACCGACGGCTTTGCCCTGCCCTGTTTGCAGGTAGCGGGAGAAAGCCGCCTGAAACGCTTGCTGGTAGCGCTGAGGCGCAATCAGCTGATGGAGGTTCATGCCGACCGCTTCATCGCTGGTGTAGCCGAACATCCGTTCCGCGGCAGGATTCCAAAAAGTGACCAGGCCCCTCTCGTCCATGGCAACGATGGCCTCGTTGACGGTTTCGGTGATGGCTCTGAGCCGGGCCTCGCTCTCCCGCAAGGCGCTTTCAGCGCGCTTTCGTTCAGTAATGTCCCGCCATACGCAGTGACAGATTGGGCGTCCATGGAAATCTGGTTCCTCAGCAGAATCTGTGGGTAGCCCTCGGGGTCGGCAGGTCACCAAGCCCATGATATAAAGCTATTTTTAGCCCGTCGTATGTGCGAAATCCATAGGATCGCTTCGTGATCACCTTTGCCTTG
>Ga0209639_1000296_pt1 | contig 75998 bp, 47 predicted proteins | sample EPASupsiteHSE605_FD_187268 | JGI IMG/M metagenome (GOLD analysis project Ga0209639, IMG submission 187268) | Bioremediated contaminated groundwater from EPA Superfund site, New Mexico - Sample HSE6-05 (SPAdes) (version 2) | ecosystem: Environmental > Aquatic > Deep subsurface > Groundwater >... | reverse complement strand
TTATGCATATCCTATAGTAGTTCGAAAAGTATTGTTAAGAAAAAGCGGTGATTCTCTTCAGTTGGTATAAAATAAATAAAAATGTCTTTCAATATTTAGAAAAACGGTGACAATATTAATACAAAATTTCAATTTGACTGTTGGTTTTGAGGGGTGGTATCAAATGGTGTAATTGAGAGAAAACTACCGTTAATTAAGAGTTGATCAAACTTTTGGAATTGGCCAGGCTATTCTACTCTTCTTAATTGTCCAACTTTTATTCTCTGTAGTAGCTCGTCTGCTATACCTCTTTCGTGCCTGATTGCAGGGCCTTGAGTAATTCGTTTTTTGTTTTCAGATTGTTTTCTAGCTTTCTCTTCTTCGGCTCTTTTAGTAATGATGTGTTTATGTGTTGATATAAACTGCTCTATGAAGCAGTTAAGATCGCAGAACAGATCTGCAATTTTTCTTGTTGGATCTTCTGCAAAAAGATCCATGATTTCTTTGGATTTTTGTTCCAGTAATTCTATTGAATTTGATAGTTTGTCTATTTTTTCTTGGCATTCTTTTGTTAACTCATTTGCAACTTCTAAATATTCACTTCCAAGATATGCATTTTGTAGAATTGAAGTGAATCTGGATTTAATAGGTCCAAATGAAGATTTCAAGAAATCTATTTCTATTTTGGATGCTTCAGGAATATCCTCCAACTCTTTTGGCAGGTTTAAGGCATCACTATAGTTATCTTCTATTGTTTTTATAATGAAATGCAATAGGGATGTTGTTTGATCATGTGATTTTATATCTGCAAACTTTAAAAGAGAAGTGAGTTTGAAGCCAAAAGCACCACCTCTTGATGTACCACCGTTAAGTGTGTTTCCAATTTTAAGAGCTAGGGATAGTATTATCTTCAGTGATTTGCTATTTTTTATCGAATCAAGAGCTCTGAGTATGGTATTTATGGGTGTTTCGACAGAGCTTATTAACAAAGGCGCTTGATATCGAAGGATCATTAAATCAACTCTCTTTTGATACCCAGGGATTGTGCTAAATTCGAGAAAGTACTGATCAGACAGAGAGAGCTGTGAGATGTCTCCCGTGAATTCACTAATTTCTTTAATCTCAGTTGGAGTTGGAAGTACTTTTGAGATGGAGTTAAGTTGTTCTTCATTTATGCTTTTCGATAGAATCCTTATAGAATTTGCAATCTCTTTTGGAGCAATTTTCACTTTTGCAAGCATGATTTTAATGGCTTTGTCTCTTTCAGCATTGACTATGGATATTTTTTTTGGAACCACCTCCTTGATTATTGGAGTTTTCGGTGTTTCTCTCTCTTTCACTCTAAATAGTTTCAAAACCAAGTCCTCATTAATGTGAATCTTTTCATCATCAATGTTTTTCCAAACAGTTGTTTTTGCGACCTTATCTGGAAGCTTATTCCAATAGATTGGCTTTACTTTTTCTGGGGGAGAAATATTGACTTTCTTGGGCTCTTCAATATTTTGTGTTTTCCCTTTTGGTATTAAGCCAGGCGGAGGCGGTGGAGGAGGAGGTAAAATGCCAACATTCATTAATGGAGGAGGAGGCGGGGGTGGAGGAGGCATCAATAACGATGATTGATTTGAAATTATGCTTGAGCTATTTGAGTTAGTACACGTTGATTCTTTTCTATTGTTTTCTGTTATTCCCATTTCTTTATAGTTAGTTTCCAAAAAATCTTCGAAAATCATTGATAGAGTCTGGCAAGATTGTTCGCTAATGGTTTGAGATTCATATAATTCTCCGTTTACAAATGAGAGAGCTACAGAATCCATGAATTCATGACCAGAAACAAAACTTGATGTTCTTTTCCATTCATTCATTAATTGGCTCTTGCAATTTAGTTTTATATGATTTGGGTTATCAAGTATGACATGAAAAGACCGCTTAAATACTTCTACCATAGTCATATCAGGGTAACACTTCTTTAAATACCTAGCAAACATCATTAGCTGAATAGTTTTGTTGATTTTGCCAAAACTATGGCTTTTCTTGCTTTTGTGAATGAAAACCAATTCCTGAAATATTCTAAGGAGACCATTTTCTTGAGTGTTAATTTCTTTTTTTTGAAGACCAGTTTTTCCTGATCTCACAAGAATCCCAAGTTTGGATATCGGCCTTTCATTCATAGGGTTTATTGCTGCATATGACCTCTTTGGGTAGCAAGGATCCGCTAATGGAGTGCCTATAAACTTTTGAAAAGCCTTCTCGGCTTTTTCAATGAATACGAACAAAGTTTCAACACCCCTTTTTAACTCGTCGCTTCTAGCAACCTTTAGGTTTTCTAATCTTGACTTTCCATTTAGGGTTATTATTCGATGGGCAACATACATCCATACCGTTGGATGGAATTCCTCTGAATCTATGAGAGAAAGAAGAAAACATACAATTGTCATATTGATCCTATCATTCACATCAGAACTTATGAACCCAATAATAATTAAGAAAATATCCCTTAGCATTCTATATTTCTCAATATTCAGCAAAGTGTTAAGTCCATCCAGTGGACATTTTTGTTCTTGTATCACCAAAGACATCATATCCATTGCAATAACCGAAACCTGAGGATCATGTGGATTAATGCACATGGCAAAAGCAGTAAGTATTTCGTCATCAGAAATATAGCCATCTCTTGAATCCGATGGTCTGTAGGGTTCTCCAAAGAAAGCAGACTTTCCTCTTGGTGTCTGTATAACTCTTTGAAAGCACTTTAAGATCAGAAGACAAATATCATGTTTTTCATTATTCTTCAAAAATAAGCATGCATCCCTTTTCATATAGTTTTTCAACCCTAATATTAGTTTTACATGACATTTGAACCCAAAAAACTTATCAAACCAAGAGATTGGTGCAATTGCCAAATCAACGAATAGCTTTTTCAAAAAACTTGAAGACAGCTCCTGGTCTATAGTCACAATAACCACTTCTGGAGCAACAAGCGAGCAATACAATCTTTTGGCGTTTGCAATATATTCCTTTTTCTGTTCTAAACTATAATCCAAAAGGTTAACCTTTATACTCAAGTCTTCCGAAGAATCGTTAACGAACTTCAAAAATTCGCTCTCTATCTTTTCTTTCGCAGAAATCTTTTCATTTATATCACTTCGGGCAATATTATTCAACAATCCATCATGTTTTCTTATTCCAAACAGCGATTTTTTGGGTGTTGGACTTATCATATTTGACTCAATGTCAAACTAGAAAAAATCCTTTGAAAATTGAGATATAGGTTTATCATTAAAACAATCCGATCTATCGTTTAGCCCTCACAATTATCTCATAAGACGATAATTATATTACGATTATTTGTAATCTGGATGACAGGCTTTTATCGCCACAGTATAGATGCCATATCCAACGATATTGTAAACATTTCAATTGATTTGATTTACTTTGAGTTTTTTTCTATTATAACTGATAGTTTCAAAGGATGAGTGGTAATCACCAGTATGAATTTGTATTAGGAATGATTTTAGATAGAAAAATCTAATTATAGTCTTTTTAAATTTGAAAATGGATAACAAAAGAACTACCTAAATATTAATCAATGTATTGGATATATCATTAAAACAAAGAATATCAATTAATTCCATTCTGTAAACAATATACATATGAATAAATTGCATGGAGTCTGAAATGCTTAATATGTTGACACTTCAATAGAATAGGAAGTCAAAAAGTTTTCTAGAACAAAGATTATATAGGATTGGGCCATTTATTAAACATTACAGAGATATATCAGCTAAATTATCCTCTATCATCTGGCCAGTTTTTATGTTTCTTTAGATAAAGATGTCAAAGAATCAAAGAAAACTTAATGTTTCTCTTTGATACTTTTCCAACATATATCAAGGTTTTATTTGATTCAAATGGAATATTTATGGAAAACAAACTCTGTTTAGGTGAAATATTTGAAATTTTTATGAACAATTCTTGTTTTTGTTTTAATATGGTTCAAAAACTATCCAAACAATGTTTTTTTGGAAATAAAATTCCGATCTTGTTTCAAATCATAATCATTATATTCAATGATTTGATATTTCTCAATTATAATAGTATTATTATAAGGTTTAAGTTTTTTAAACTAATTTCGATTCCTGTTTTTCTTCAATTCAACCAAATAGATGCGAATATCATGATTAAACATAAAAAATTCAACATTCGAATGATTTCTTTGGTACTTATATCATTTTCATTTATTTGTTTCTTTCACTTAAGAATTAGACAGAAGAATTATCAATTAGAAATTAAAAAAACACCAATGAACAACAAAAATGAACATTTTAATAATATATTAATGAATAAAAGATTTTCAATGAGTAGCTTAAATTGTAAGAGTGAGAAAATTGATATTGGAAGGTCTTATACAAATGAAATAATAAATATTTTTGATTGTTTCTTCACAAGATCTTCAGGATTCTCTGATGATGGTGGGGTAGTTTATGTGAACAGCGGATCTCTATCTTTGAACATTAATAGTTCAATGTTCTATAACTGTGCTTGTTCTTGTAATGGAGGGGCTATATATTTCTCTTCAATAAACTCATATCTCAAAAAGGTGTGTGCAAATAAGTGTTTTGCTTCTACTCAATATCATTTTGCATATATATGTGCTTCTCCAAATAACCAAGTTGATTATCTGTCTGTATCATATTGCTCACAGTCTCTCACTGGAAATGATCCAATTCGATTATCCTCTGGTGATCAGAAACTTGATAATACAAATAGTTCAATGAACAGCGTTCGTGAGATTTCTTGCCTTAGTATTGTTTCCCCATCATCATTTATGAGTTCTCACTGTACTTTTTCAAATAACGTGAATTCAGTTGATATTGCCATATATTTCTCTGCAACATCAGGAACCATGTCATCTGCAAATATTATTCACAATAACAGTCCATCTCTTGGAGTCATATATGTTTCCGAAAATGGAACACCAAAAATGAATTCATGTTTATTTTTAAATAACCAAAACAAGTTATTCTATGTATTAACAGGTTCATTAGAAGTATCACACTCATTCATTGATCATTCATCATCATTGTCTGCCAATATCGCAGTTGTTACATCAAACAATAATTCTTTCACAAAAACTATATCATATCAGTTAAATTTCTATGGATCTTATTATTGTAATGCTGACAACCCCCTTATTGGACAAACACCCCAATTTACTAATAATCAAACACCCATAAGATCAAATCCAGAAACTCTTAAAAGAACAAATGAGGAAACATTCAGAATGACTTTTGTGGAGACTCTTGAACAAACACTAAGCCAGACTACAATCCATAGATCATATGAGGAATGTAAATGTACTAATCAATTAGCTTACCACATACCTATCAAGTCGATTTTTTCTTTCTCTTTTATATGTACAATATCATTTGTATTGGTTTCTTAGCTTAGGTCGAACATTCACCTTTTTTGAATCCTTCAGTTCTTTTTCAAATCTGGTTATAAAATCCCTCAGTTTAAATTAACGTATTTGACACTTTTCTTTCTTTCTGACAAGAACGTTATTTTCCGCATAAAATGAATGATGATTATGAGTATTACGAAGAAGAAGAGACTAACCAAAAGCCCCCTCCTGCCAAACCAGCCAAAATGCCTAAGTTGAAAGAAACGAGTGATGAACTTGATAGTCCAGGTTCGTTAACGGATATTAAGTCGATTTCTGGTGTTCTAGACAAAGAGATAAAACAAGTTGTTCAGATGAGAGATTCACAGCTGAATGAATTGAAGGTTACTTTGAAATCAATGAAGAGTAGTATTGAGCCTAGTTTGATAAACATGGAACAAAGTCAAAACACATTCACTGATCAGATCAAATCGGCACAAAAGAAGATTCTTGAAATAAGGAACCAGAAATCAATGCCTTTGAAATCGAGTGTCAAGGGTTTGGAGCAAAAATTTGCTGTGTATGTAAGAAATGAGGTTGAAATGAAAATCAAATCAATGAATGATCAACTTATAAAGTCTAAGCAACTTTTCAATGATCTAACTATAAAGTCTGACAAGGACTCGATGGCAATTGAGGATAAAATCAAAGAACTCGAGATTCAAGTTCAACAAATAATTAAGGATTGTGTCAACCATGAGCAAAATATAGACACTAAGATAAGTGAGATTGTTGCGAAAGCCACAAACCTCGAGTCCAATTTCAAAGCTTTGAAAGAACAGCTGGGAAAAACCCCTAATCATGTTGAGACTGCTGCTAATTTGACTTCTGCAATCAAAGACATCCGAAATCAAATCGAAAAGCTTTATGAAAGCATTCCTCAGGAGTTTGAAAAGAAATCAGATGAACTTCAACAAGTTATATTAAAGAAGAGAGAAGAACAGAATAAAAAGATGAGTGCATTAAGAGAAAAGCATGAAATAATCGAGAGAAATAATCAAGAAATTGAGGATGGGCATAATACTGTTAAAGACCAATTGAAAGAGTTGGAGAGTTTTGTGGTTGACACTGACAAGAAGTTTGATGTGTTTGAGTCATTGAAAACCAAAGTTGGCTCTTTTCAAAAGGAAATTACTGCATATCAGAACCAAATTCAACAAGATATTTCTTCTATGAACTCCAATAACGAAGCAAATGTAGATAAATTGACTAACAAGTTTAATGATGATAAAAGAAACCTTGAAGATCAATTAACAAAGTCAACTACTACTGAATTGGAAAAGCAAAAAGCTGCTTTTGATAATTATCTGATTCAGCAACAGGATCTTCTTAAAGACCTTAAGGAGAAAGATGATCGAATTGATCCAAATGAGATTCATTCAATAGAAGAAAGCTTGAATGATATGGCTATATTTATTCGTCAATCGAAAGATAGAAAAGAACTTCCAAACATTGTTAACAGGATTATGAAAATCAGAAGTATGCTTAAAGTTATCGAAGATCACTTGTCAATCAATGCAGATGAACCAGAATTCCAAGATACAATAATCCCAGATTCTCTTCCTCCGCCACCAAAGAGAATCGAGCCCACAATTCCTCAAGAAAAACCACAGAATAAAGATCCACCAAAGCCTGCAAAAGAATCAAATCTTAACAATCAAGCCAATAAAATGGCTAACAATATGTTGGATGACGATGAAGAAGAGGAAGAGGAAGAAGAAGCACCTCCACCACCTCCACCCAAGAAAAGGAAAAAGCAGCAATAAACATGGTTTACATTTCAGTTTAAAATGAATGAATATGACTCGTATATCGAAGAGGAATATTCAGCTGAGCTCGGATCCAATGTTGTTAGTGATATAAATGCTAAAAAAGACGATGCTAAATCAAGGGGATCGTCAATCAAGCCTCCTCCACTTAAACGTACATTTATTGATAATTCCGACAACTCAGAACCAGATGATTTCCCACTTATTGATGCAGGGACAGCATCTACTTCAAAGGAAAAAACAATATATTTAAAGCCTGATTGGAAATTTCCGATAAAGAGAATACAGAAAATTGATGATGATGAACTTTTTTCATCTCTGAGAGAGAAATTTTCCGTCAAGAATATTGTGTCACAACTAAAGCGAAGTGTTTAGAATTTTTGGTAATAATGTTTCAATAAAAACTGAGGCTTTATAATTCCACTCTTCCATGAACTCTGGGTTATTGTTAAGCAAAGACAATGTGTAGGTAAAACTTGAAGATACGAACTCATTGCTAAACAAACATACTCCACAATAGTCAATGTTTTGAGTGAGCAATTCTGCAGATAAAAGCATTGAACGAATTAAAGTTTGGGTATCCAAACATGAATTTATCATAGATAGGGCAAGTATGAAATGAGGATAAGTTGGATTTTCAAACCAATTTTCTAATTCACATTGCTCAAGAAATGAAAATGAATTGGGATCGTTAATAAGTATGGATGATAATAGTTGAGAGGATTCATTTGGGAATGTCTCAATGTTCTGGATAATTAGAGAATGACATACCATGTGATCAGCAATCATATTTGATAAAGAAAAGAAATCAATAATACATGATAATAAATCTAAATATGAACACATGAACATCTGAGGTAATTGTTGAATATCAATTAGCTGAAGCAACCAACTTTGAATTGATGGATTGAATCTAGATTTCTTAAGGGTTAATTTAACCAGCAAAGATACATCATCAAAAAGAATTAATGATGATTGTAATACTTCATTACAAAGTCCTAATAATAACAAAGAATCGTCAAACAATTCTATAGATTGCGATACTAAAATATTCAATATAGAAAATTTTAACTCCGTATCAACATTATTGTCGGTATTATATGATATAACAATTTTTAAGAGCCCATTAACAATACCATTGGCCTCTGATGGTATACTCAAAACAAAGGCTTCAAAAACCTCTTTGAATTCATGAAATGTTTTTGGAAGGAGACTCTGGTATGAGCTCAATAATAAAAAAATAGTGAGTTCGAAAAAAAGAATCCAATCAAAAGATTCTAAAAAGCCTATCCCGATAATGGATATTGATATTGATAGTAGCAATTCTGGAGAACAATACTGTATCAATTTTTCATATAAACCAATAAATATATGAACGAAAGAAATCATAAAATCTTCTTCTAAACATTCCAGTATATTTGAACACGAATATATTAAATATACTAAGCAAAACTCTTCTTCGCAAAGAATATTATTTGCTAAGACTCCAATTATCTCATTTGGAAGTTGATAAGGATCAAGAATTGAAATAATAGAATATATTGCTGCTCGGATAAAAGGATTAGAGCTATTTGCCATTGATAATACATCATCATATAGATCTGAACAGTCTTCTTCGGAATTATCGATAATAGAATAGATAACTTGAAGAGACACAATTGTCCAATCATCGTTTTCAAATGAAAGCGATTCTACAATATGATATACACTGTCTCGATTATTGTTGACTAATTTCCCAAGAAGAGAATATGCCATGTTCTTTTTATCATAAACATCTTCACAAAATAGAAAGTTTGAAGATATAAATTCTTGAGGATTGGTAAAGGCAGAGTGTTTTTCTTCATCATTTAAATAAAAGCAGGATATTATAAAGATGGACAACAATTTCTTTTGATCATCTTCTAAAAAAAGCCATGTTCTATCATAAGACACTAATAAATTCAATGAAGAAAACAGATAATAATATGAGTCTATAATGTTTTCATTGATAAACTCAATAATGAAAACAAAAATATCCCTGGTTAATTGTTTATCCATAATAGAATGGTAAAATTTAATAAATAGCGAAACAAATTCAAATGCATATCTGCTGCATTTTTTAAAATACAGAGATTTTTGATATTTCTGCAAACACAAAATGTTTTTGATCAACATCATATATAAATTGATATCAAATGAATCATATATATCAAGTTTAATATAGTAAGACATACATTTATATACCAAACCAAATGAGTAGCAACTTTCATTCAAGCATGACACAATTTGTGCTGAAATTGATTCTAATATCTCCATATTATCTTTTTCTATAATATGATTCTTATAATAATACCTTAAAAGAGAATGATATAAAAGAATTGAGCTGCAATGTAATGATTCATATGGAAATGATCTTGATTGCATTAAAAATTCAACGAAAATATTGATTAATTTTTCACAAATTGGCATTAAATTCTCCAAAATTTTTGGTAAATAATCAAAAAATCCAATAATATACCTAATTGTGGCGTTATAATCTAATTCAACTAATCGAGAAAAAATATGGTTGATAATAACTAATGAAGCCTTTTTGATATACTCTTCATGTAATTCAATGAATACAATACTCAAAAGACGATCTGACAAAAAAAAGACATCCTCGTATTGTAGCAGAGCCCTTTCCGCCCAAAAAACCTCATCATTTTCCCCTTTCACCATGAAATGCAAAAGAGATTCTATATTATCCATATATGGCCGTGTTTACTATCCAAGGAAATAGTCGTATACTCTGACAAAACTCCCCATGTTTGTCACTAATCTCTCACCATCATACAGGACTTGGCGAGCTAAAAGATCATCACCTTTTGTTCTCAGTCCAACTGATCCGCAGCTAACAGTTCTGATTCCATTAATTTGTACTTTTCCATTTTGAAGAGATGAACTATATAGCCTAATAGTAAAGCTACCCCCAATAGCAATAGTATTATTCATTGTTGAGACGTGAACACATTTTATGGCTTCTTTTGCACCAAATTCTTGCTTATCAATAACTCCTCCTTTTTGATAATCATAGAACAGTACCTCTTGCTGTCTACATCCACAAACAACTATGTTATTGCTAAAAACAGATCCACAAACAATATCATTTGCAATTGATGATTGAATAACTCTTCCTGATATGAGATTAATAACAGATGATCCAAATAAAGCAACCCCTTCATTGATCCCAAAAGAGCAATATGTAGAAACGTTTCTGGATGGGATTGTATAATTCCAAAGAATTGGTCCCCTTGGATTTCGTATGTCATGAGCAGATATATCTGATTCTGATGCTATGTAAAGGGTATTTCCATTAGTGGCTATGGATATTGGATTCATTTGGTGCTCAAAAGAGCATTTTGTGTCGCAATTATCTCTAACATCATACACAAAACCGTTTGTCTTACTCACTACAACGAAAAGCCCATTAGAAAGGGAGTCTATGTGAGGATTTTCTCCAATTTTATTGGAAAAGCGGCTGATTTCATTCTTAGTCCCAATATCGAATAAAGAAACTGCTTGAGATCCAACAGAAACAATAGAATTCTGATCAAGAAAGAGAAAATCAGAACAAATGGATGGAATCTCAGATACAACGGAATATTCACATGACGAATCGGTATATGAATATGCAATAACATTTACGCTTTTTGAAGAGTTAAAAGCGAATGCATTGGAATATGCTCGCATTTTTTCAATATTTTCGCCTCGAAATGATTTGACTTTCGTTTTGGTATTAGGATCACTGATATTTTGAGCAATCTTATATCGCGAAGAGAAAATTTTATACCAGTCATTAATTTCTTGGCTCTTTTCGGTCTTGAAAAGAGCTAAAGGGTACCGAGAATGGTACATCCTCCTCCATATCACTTGGGAAGAGCATATCTGGGAATAATAAGAGTTACTTGAAGCCAACAATGAAAGCTTCTCAGGACTCAAAGATGTGATGGTCTGATGCAAACACCAGGGCGGAATCGAACCTAAATCCATTTTAATTCCAGCCACAGTTAGTTAAAAATGCTGTCGATGACCTCTATGTACAACCGAATGTACTCATTGTTTTACATGTCGATGACTGCATTTTGTATTGTTGCTGGCATTGGTGCCATTATGGCGATGTGTTACAAGCTAGACGTTCCTGTTTCTTTTGAGGTTTCTGATTTGGAGTGGTTTGGACCAAGTAACAGACAATTTGAAGAAGCCAGTATGCTTTTTAACATATCTGTAGATTTTACACCATTAGTTCATGTTAATACTCGATTGTTTTACACATATATAATTGCTGAATGGTCAAAGGGAGATAATGACAGCCACAGTGTTATTCTATGGAATAAGCTTGTGAAACGTGAGGTTCCTCAGCTTGTGGCTGCTAATGAGCGTGGAAACTTCACTTTTAGGCAGGTTGGCGTGCCAATGAAGGGAAAAAGTGTTAATCTCTCATTCAGAATTCAGCTTGTTCCATACATTGGGTTCTTCAGGACTAAAACCCTTGCGACAAAGACCTACACATTTCCCAAGAACTACATGAAGGCTAGTGAATAAACACACTTTTTTATTTCGGCCAGTCATTGAACTCCAGCAATTTTTCTTCGATATTTGAAGGTGGGTCAACTTTTTTGGAGATCCAGTTCTGCCTCACCACTTCAATTGCAACTTTTCGGGGGTCGATGCTCCTCTCCCATGCAATGCCGTATCCTGTTCCTGATTCAAAAGATACTGCTACGTATTTGAATCCGGCAGGGAAAACACCTTTCAGTGACAAGCCTTTGAGTCTTAAAACATTACTGTTGATATCACCAGCAAGCTCCTCAAATGCATTTCTCCAGTACATTTCGCCTTCGTCATCGGGAGGCAGTGCAAAAACATCTATAACTAATGGGGAACAGCCAGTGGAGAACTCAAAAAACGCCACAGATATGTCTAGCTGCATAAAAACAGATATAATTGACCTTTGCCATACAGATATCTCAAAATTCTGCCTCTGGTCAACTGAAGATGTCCCAATGGCTTCAGGAACAATAATCTGAAGGTGAAATGGAACCTCAGAAGTTGGCAAAACACGCAAAAATGATATAGATCCTCTCAACAAAACCTGTGCTTCGATTTTAGTTTTTATATCTACCTCTTTTTCAATGATTTGGACGTCATCACTTTCATCTGAATTATCTTCAAACATTTTTGCAAAAACATTAAGTCGGTTCATCTCTTCATCATCAATCGAGATGATAAACATATCTCTATTCTTATTAAGTCGATCTAAAACCCGGGTTCTCCAGTTTTTCTTAACTTCATTATTTCTCATGAGTATTATAATAGACTCAGATCGCAGTAAAAATTGCACAATGTCGAGCCCAATGGATTCAGAATCTTTTGTTGAACTTGATAATGCTGATATGTCTTTGTCGGGTCCACTTTCGGAGTTATTCGTTGTATATAGAAATCCTGTTGCACTGGTTAAAGAAAATCGAAGGAATTTAGAAAATTCGGCTTTCTTTCAGTATATTGAGAATCATATTGAAGATTTTCAGAGTTATAAAAAGGAAATTGCATCATTTATGAAATCTGGATGCAAATTCCAGGCAGAAATATTTAGGAGATCATTCTCTGCGTTACGAGGAATGCTAAAAGATGATGTAGTAATTGGAATTTCATTGTCCAATCCTTGTCAATTTGAGTCATTATATAACTCATTGCCCAATGAAACAAAGTGCGATTTAGCTGTTATTGTCGACCTTCTTTCAGTTGGACCTACTTGCCAAAGGTTTTTGTTATGGATTGGAAGGAATTTGTTTTTGGCCCAGCATCCTAGTTCATTTGGATGTGATCCACATATTAAGTGTTTTTGCCTTGGTCAGAAAAGGGGACTGTTCGGCAAAAGCAGCAATCTTTTTTGGGTAATCTTGCGAAACGATAATAATGTTGAACTTATTGAAGCAACCAACGGGAAAACAGCTATGGAGTTTAAATGCGATATTGTTTCATTATCTAGAAGTGGTAATTCCATTAAGTTTAGTTCTAATCCATCAACAATCGACTTAGTTTTCGTGCCACAGGTTGGATACGATTCCGAAATGTGGGAATCGAGAGCAATACGGAGTAAGTGGATCAACTCATTTGTGTCCATTCCGTATTTCTTTAAACCACTTCCAACACCACTCCTGAGCTTTGTTGAGCGTTCAGTATTATGCCCTAATATGCTTATTGTCAGAGCATTATTGAAACCAGAGGTAATACCGCCAAATGAATCAGCATTATTAATTAGGGCCTTCTTTGGGTTTTATGCAAAATCGAAAATGATTCATTCTTTCATCTCGGTTGTATGTTCTATTGTTTTTTCATCATCTCCTAAGGATCCATCTCAACTATTCAAAACAGAGACATATTTGACTCACATTTTCGATATTTTTTATCAAGAGTATGGAAAAGACTACTATAATCAAATTATTGAACCAATGTTTTCATCTTTTGATCAAAATGGCTCATTTTCGCTGAATGGATCGGATCCTGGTATTCCTTTGACACATTATCAGAACACAATTAACACATTTTTTGAGACAATTATCTCTTCAAAAGACAGAATTCCTACCCAATTTCGTCATTTATCTTCTATTATCAAATTATCATCGGGTATGAGATATTCTAAACATGTTGGTATTTATCACGCCATTGCTGGTTTCTTTTTCTCGGGTTTCATATTCAATAAAAAGAATAACAAAGTTAACCATAACAAACTATTAAAGTCAGCATTAAAAAAGGTATCAAGATTGAAGCCCTTCTCAGAAAAACATGAAGCTCTAATGCCAATCAATGCAACCCTTGACTCCCTTAAGCTATCCATATTTAAATTTGTTCTAACACTATCTGAAATGAAATCAGAGCCAGTTTATAGCTTATCTAGAGATGCTGATCAGACTCAAGCTCTTTACACAATCATTGAAGAAGCATCCAAAAGAAGGCTTCAGTATATAAACAGTGTGAAACAAGAACAAATGACTCAAGCTAAGTCACCCTTGTCCCTCACACTGGTCCATTTCTTAAGATTCCTGAGTACTTCAGAGACCTAGTCACAACGGTTATTGTAATGTCTAATGAAAGACTTTTAGAACGAGGGCAAACCATAATAGAAATGGCAAGAAACAATCCTCTACATGCTGGCATAGCTGAGGGTTCATTAAAAAATATTCTATTGATGCTCAATGGTCAGGATGGCGACTACGGAGATACAGAACACAGTAATATCATACATGATTCCAACGATATCCCTCCACAAATATGCCAAACCAATATGAATGCACCACAAATGATGGGAATGCCTGCAAATCAGCCGTCAATCTTTGGGCAATCCCTTCTAATGCCAATGATGGGAAACCAAATGAACTCGAGGAACTTCCCAACAAACAATATTCCCTTCCTTTATCACCAATAAAAATGTTATTATGATCAGTGTTTACTCTTCTTGTGGTAAATACTCCCTAGGATCCATAGATTGCTTAAAGTAATGGAATTGGAGAAATCCAGCCAGAACAAAGTTAAAGCAGAAAAAGAGGAAAAATGAAAAGATTAATGACATTGATGAGTTGGGATGGATAGGCCTAACATTGCTAATGACTTCGACAATGGCTTCTCTATCTTCTGTTGTATTCACGTAAATTCCCATAATAACACTCTGTGAAGGGTTGTCAAAGAAGAAGCTTTTGTCTTTAAGAACATTTGTTAAATTAGTTGGACAATTGAATCCGTAAGAATAGGTAACATCGGTTGGTGTAAATTTGGTTTTGTCATCATTTTGAACATATGCGTGTACAGAAACAGTATGACCAAAATCACCATAGGTAAAGCCAAAGTACCCCCAATGATCTTTGACAGTTATCCTTTTGACTTCACCATATATGTTTAATTTATCAAAGGAGCAGCCTAATAATGTTAATAAGAACATTGTTCTATTCTACATTAACCACTTTTTGGTCTGAAATATTGATAATGAACGATTAAAATTATCGAATAGTTTACGAAACAGTTGAGAATTGAAAGAATCACAATTGTTTCTACCTTACATAATAACGAATGTTCGAAGTGACTACTATCGATATATCAATTCACTCCACAGTTCAATTCATGACGACTGAGACCAAGAAATATGTTTCCAAAATTATTTTATATTTTTAATTCCAAGAGTTTCACTGGTGTTTGTTAATAACACCCCTCAAAATCAATTGCTAAGGGACTTAAAAACACCCTCTCATGTCCAGCTATGTCTGATCCATCTCCTTGAACTTCCGCTGAAACCAGTGAAAACATAAAACATATCGCCACCTCTTAACCTCAGTAATACAAAAATGAAGTCACCAAAGATATCTTGTGTTCTTCACAGTTTTTAAGTACTGTGAACGACTATTAAATTGAGAGATGTCAGACTGTGAAGATTGTTTTCTATCAAAATATGATCACGATCCTACCTAATTCTGAATCGAAAATTGTTTGAGAAGATTTTTTTTCATGATGGTTAACAAATGTTTATACGAAATGTATAAAAAGAAACCAATATTAGCTTCTAATATTATGAGATATTTAAGCAAATACCTAAGATTTGGATCATATATTATCCAAACAAATACTTTTTTCGAGGTTCGGAAAAAGTTGCATTTATTGAATTTCCCCTTTAATTCCTCGAAAAAAGAACTCAAAACTATTAAAAAACTTGACGATAATACCAACCAAATCAGATCTTCCATGAAAAATTCTACTATTTCGAGCATTATTATTGGAATATTATTTATTTTCATTATTATGTATTTTGAAAATCTTGATGAGACAAAACAACACAAAGATGTTATAAACGCTATTGACAAGATTTTGAAAAATAACAGAAATTACCTGATTGTGCCTTTATTATGGTTGAATGATAAAGCGAACTTTCGCGATGTTGGTTTGGGATGTGAAAATGAAAGTCTAGATCAAGGAAGGTCTTATGAAGATAAAAATATCAATATTTCTCACTGTTTCTTCTCAAGATATTCTCTGTACGATGGAAATAGTGGTGTAATATATGTTAATGGTGGTTCTTTCTCAATGAATATCAATTACTCAATGTTCTATAACTGTGTTTGTTCTAACTCTGGTGGAGCAATATACTTTGATTCAATTATTTCATGTCTCAGAATGATTTGCGCTAATAGTTGTTCTTGTGGAACCTCATATTATTATCATTTTGCTAAACTAATTGCTTCTCAGATGAATCAAGTGGAGTATCTATCAGTATCAAATTGCTCTTATACTACCACTGGATATTATACCATTTTAATCAAGTTTGGTATTCAGAGACTTGACAGCACAAACAGTTCAATGAACAATGCTTAACAGTATTCTAGTATTGCTATCTCTACTCCATCCTCATTCACAAGTTCTCTCTGCACTTTCTCAAACAACAAGGTATCTAAAAGCATTTCCATAGAGTTCTATTCGACCACAGGAACAATAACAATATCATATGCTAACATTGTTCATAACAACAGCCCATCTCAATATGGAGTTGTAATTGCCAATGGAGCAGGTGCAAGAAAAATGTTGTACTGCATATTCCATGATAATCAAAACACTCTATTCTATGTATTTGGAGGTTCGCTTGAAGTATCTAATTCATTCATAGATCACTCTGGATCATTCTCTCAAGCAACATCAGTATCAACATCAAATAATAATTCTTTCATTAATACAATTACTTATCGATTACAATTCTTCAATTCTCATCATTGTAGTACTGATTATCCAGACAGAACACCAGATCAATCTCCAACACCAAAGAATACTCCTGAAGAAACCCCATTGAACACTCAAAATGAATCTCCAATTAATACTCCTGAAGAAACTCCATTGTACACTCAAAATGAATCTCCAATTAATACTCCTGAAGAAACTCCATTGTACACTCAAAATGAATCTCCAATTAATACTCCTGAAGAAACTCCATTGTACACTCTAAATGAATCTCCAATTAATACTCATGAAGAAACTCCATTGAATAATAACGTAATTGCTTATTCATTTCGATTGGTGTTTGGTTCTCTTCTAATAATAGTTCTATTAATTATTTTTGTTTATGCATTTGGTTTGATTTGTAATTCAAGACTAGAAAGTTCCAACATATCAAGTTCAAAGTCAGATCGAAATACTCCTTCAACAATCTAATTAATTAATAAAAAATCAAGAAATCCCCCTTTTATATTTGAACATTTAGTCTTTAAATGAATGAGAATGCTTGGGAAAGAAAAAATAAGAAAATTTCAATAGTATCCAAAGAGGAAAAAATGAAGAAATAATATGAATTCTTCATGAGAGTTCAATTGATAAAAAGAAAATTTTAACAAATCCAAATACTCTATTGAAAACAGTAGAGAAATCTTATGAACAAACAATGATGAGACATTGAAAATATCTTTGGAGAAAACACTGATGAAATCTGTTGAAGAAACGGTGATGACAACACAAGATGAAACAATGAAAATGATATTTGAGGTCCCAGTCCAAGAAACTCCCAAAATAACAATTCCAAGAACATAAACAGAAGATTTTATACACATCAAAGGGTAAATTTGAGACAAGAGAGTGTGATTATCTTATTCTCGTTACCAATGATATTATTTACAATCACATGAGTAGAGATATAAAAAATTCAGAAAACAGGATTTATAGTAGTTTTTTTATTAAAACCATCGATAATCTTACCTGAAAATGCATAATTATCATTCTATCAGAATTCTAATGTAATACTATTCGTCTTTTTTGGAGAATTAATCTCCTATTTCAACTCAAGTTAAGATTAATCTTTATTATTGTTTGTTTTGTATTAGTGTTTGGAATCAAAAACCAAATTTTTCATCTCATTGAAGAGTATTCTCTTATCAATGATAATCAAGGAACATACGTATCACAATATCTATTTGATAATAAGCCAATAATACTCCCTCTTCATACCTATTTGTTAATTAAGAAATTTTGATTGAAAAAACCATAAAACCCCTCAATTATCGGTCTTTTCTATAAATCGAGGATTGAAAAGGTTTTTATCACAAACAAATAGAATATCAACAAAAGATTTTTATCCAATTGAAGCAGTGATTTCAAATCATTTTTTTTGATGTCGGTTAAAGTTTGTTTGAGTTTTTTAAGGGTTCCCTTCATTATATTGCAGGATCAAAAATTATTACTGAAGAGAAATTGGTACGCTTTCTTGAAAGAAATACTAATATTAATGCTTTAAATAAGGTATGATTATATTTTCTGATTCTGCTTTTTTTTTGTTAAAATGAGCACTCTTCATTTAGCTACAATGAATGGATTATTAGAGAATATTCCTTTACTGGTTAAATATGGAGCAGATCCGAATATAAAAGATGCTTACATTCTTCTAGATTTACTGGGAGAACTCCACTACATCTTGCAATGAACAATGATGATCCAAATATGATCAGATTGCTTTTTCAAAATGGAGCTGATCCATTTGCCGAGGATAAAAATGTTTTTTTAATGAATTCCAAGTTAGACCGCTTGATTTAATTGTTTTTGCAAAGGACAGAGTACCATTTTTAGAAATATATAAAGAAATGGGGGTCGATGTTACAAGAAAAAACTATGTTTTTTGTTTAATTACCAAGTTTTTTAGATATTTTTGGGAAAACATTACTTCATCTTGCCGCAGAATTCAGAAATGTCCAAACATTCCAAGCGTTGTTTTTTAATGTTTTTAACAAATATGAAAAAGATAATGAAGATTGATTATATAATTTGGTAATACTCCTTTTCATTTGAGTGCAATAAAAGGAACTCTTGGAATTGGTCTTTTCTTAAATAGTATGGGAGTGGATTACACAGTTTCTAACAATATTTTTTCATCAATTCTGACGTTCTATTTATTTTTTCGGATTCTCTGTAACTGAAATTGCCAGAGAGTACAACTCAGATTATGCTTCAAAGGTTTTCTACTCATAAATAACCAATTAATTCATCCGATTTTTTTGCGAATTGTTGATGTTGAATAATCGTAAAATTTTCTCAATTTTTCTTAAATAAAAAACATTGTTATGAGTGTCAAGTACAACAGGGTTCTCCTTATTTTTTTTATGTTTCTATGGATAATTTAATGATACCCCTCTTCATATTGCAGCAATGAGAATGGAAATTGATTCTATGAAGGAACTAATAATGAAAGGTGCACCAATTAATGAACCCAACATTGTTTACATACGAATTACCATGCAAATATTCTGTTTTTGGTAATACTCCTCTTCATTTTGCAGTGAGAACAAAAAATTTCGATGTTATCAGAGTTCTTGTGAAAAATGGATCGGATTTGAACTTTCAGAATCTCTATTTGCATATTAAATAAATGGAGAAACACCTCTACATCAAGCTGTTTTGAGAGGGGGTTTGCAAAATGTAATGTATCTTGTGGAAAACGGTGCTGACATCTCAATCCAAAACAAATATGGCTTCACCCCATTGTATAAGGCAGTAATGAGGAGATCACTCGATATTTTCCAGTATTTGGTTTCTAGAGGAGCAGATTATAACTGGAAAGATAGTTTCTATGTATTTCATATAATTTTTTTAGGAAATTAATGGCAAAACTCTTCTTCATGTTGCTGCTGCACACGACTGCCCTGAAATGGTTCAAGAACTATATAGATTATTAGGTGATATCAATGTTCAAGATAATGAATTCAACTGAAAATTATTGGAAACACTCCATTTCATTACAGCTGCCAAAGATCAACAACGAGAGTGGGTCTTTACTTGATTCATGTTGCTAATAGATACATTAAGAATCGTCTCCATTGATCTCTTATGACGGAATTCTTTTGTTTATGGCCAATCACCGTTCGATGTCTCATATGAATATGACAGAGATGGATACACCTGCAAGGTCTTTATGAAGTAAAGCTCGACTTTATTTATAGTTTACATGGGTCGAAAGAACAGAGGCCGCAACCCCTATCGCGATCCCAAACTTAGGGACAGTGCTGAGATAGGTACTATTCCTGATGAATTTATTAATTTTTATAAGAGCCAATTAGTTCCTTCATCTATTACTAGTGAAGAATTTGATGAAGTTTTGAGAGTTATGAAAGTGTCTCTTCCTCATGTTTTTAGACTGTCTTCTTTATCTCCTTCGTTTGAAAGGCTTCAAAAAGAACTTGAACAGCATCTTGAACATGTTAAACAGCAAGGAATTGAAGTTGTTTGTTTGGATTTCTTGGATCAAAGATTTGGACCCATTTACAAGCTTTCTATTGATAAACCAGGCTTGAGAAAGAATGAAAACCTTCAATCTTTTAGGAATTGGCTCCATTCGCATACAGAATCTGGGGATTGTGTTAGGCAGGAGTTTGTATCAATGCTCCCACCATACTTTCTTGATGTAAAACCAGGGCAATCTATATTGGATTGTTGTGCTTCACCTGGATCTAAGACATCACAAGCAACAGAAATGCTCATTTCTCAATCAGGGATTACACAAAATGGATTGGTGATTGCTAATGATGTTGAGCCATCCAGATGCTCAACCCTTATCCATCAGCTCAATCGTTTCGAAACGCCGCATGTTATTGTTACATGCTATCCAGCTCAACAGTTTCCAGAAATCACCAAGTTTGATAGGATAATTTGTGATGTTCCATGCTCTGGAGATGGAACATTCCGCAAAAATCCAGATGCAGGTCCCAAATGGAAGGTTCATAGTGGAACATCTCTTCATATTCTTCAGCGATCAATTTTGATTAAAGCCTTATCTTTGCTGAAACCAGGAGGAAGACTTGTTTACTCAACATGCTCAATGAATCCTTTAGAGAATGAAGCTGTTATTAATTCAGTCTATCATGATTGTGAAGGGACTATTGATATTGTCGATGTATCAAACCAATATCCAGGACTTAAAAGATCCAAGGGATTATCTCAATGGAAAGTTTATTATGATCAGAACCATATATCTAGTTTTGAAGATGTTCCATCCGAGTTGAAGGATAAGTATAGCGCTTCAATGTTTTCTACTAATGTTACACCAAAGATTGAAAGATGTATGAGATTTTTACCTCACCAAAATGATAGTGGTGCATTCTTTGTCACCGTAATTGAGAAACTTGAAGAAAAATCCCTTCCAATACCACTATCTCCTAAAGTATTATCTCAATGGAGACAACCACCGTTTTTACCCCTCTTGGAAAGCAACAGTGAAATTTTTGCAACTTTGAAAGAAGAATATGGGCTTGATGATAGTTTTTGCCCTGAGAATCTATTTATAAGAGATGATGACTCTGTTAGAAATATTTTTTACTTGACCCATCAAGCTGGTGAGATTGCCAGAAAGACAGATCCAAAAACCCTCAGAGCATTTTCTAGTGGAACCAGGGTTTTTTCATGGAAATCTCTAAATAATGACACTGCAATAAAAGGAATACCTTGTTATGAAGGTGTTGGAATTGTTTTCCATGCAGCTACTAGAAGGAAGTATTCAATCACACCAAAAGATATGAAACTACTTCTTGAAGCTGGTAATGAAGGAGCAAATATTGAGACACTATCGCCTGAATCACAAGCAGTGTTTAAAACTGCTAATGTTGGCGGATGTATTGTATATGTTGAGGGAACAAAATATATTTATGGTGCAATGAGAAAGAGGTCAGCTGTTTCTTTGCATATCAAAAAAGAAAAGATACAATGGGAAGTGTTGAGTCTTGTGTCTGCTTTTCCAGAAATAAATCAATAATTCGAAAACCCTTTTTTACCAAGAGTATGAGCTTTCGGACTCATCATCATCATCAGAGTCAGAGCACTTAACTGCATCACGGATACTTGCAGCCTTTTGAAGAATTTCTTGAAGAGAAAGGCTATTGGGATCTCTTTCTTCGATCTTTGGCTTTGGTGGAGGTGGTGGAAGATCAGAAATCTTCTTAAGTTTGAAGTTACCAGATTTGATTAAATCAAGATGAGATAATGGTTGTTCTGCTTTTGGTGCAGGTGCAGCTTGATCGACTTTCTTGAGTTTAAATCCTCCAGCTTTAATAAGATCAAGGTGAGACTGAGCAGGAGCTTCGCTTTCAGGCTTTTTAACTTCTTCTTCGGCATCTTTCTTGGGAGCAATCTTGGGGCCTGGTGGTGGAGGTGGTGGAGGCGGGGGTGGTGGAGGAAGATTACTATTAGTAGGCTTAGGACCATTGTTGGCTGGTGGTGGGGGAGGTGGAGGAGGAGGAGGTGGTGGAAGATTACTATTAGTAGGCTTGGCACCATTGTTAACAGGTGGCGGTGGTGGAGGTGGTGGGGGAGGAGGAAGGTTTTTATTAATGGGAGTATTCTGGGCAACGGGTTGGAGTGGTGAAACAGGTTCCTGTGTGCCAAAGACAGATGGAGCAAGCGGAGAAGAATTGTTCACTGGGGCAGAAGGTGTAGTATTGAAGTTCTTTCCAATTGATGAATTGGTGGATTTGTAAACTCCTGTTGAAGATGGTGAGGTGGCATAAGCCAACGAAATTGGAACATCTCCATGCCTGGCTTGGCCCTTGGGTGGAGGAACAATAAGGGCTTTAGGCTCAGGTGGTGGAGCAGCAAGAGCACTCATGAATGCATCACTTGTTTTAGATTCACCATCGATTTTCTTTTGCTTTCTTTCATTTAAAAGCCTCTTATCTTCCTTTGCTTTTTGTTTAAGCTCACGAGCTATTTTCTTCTTAGCTTCTTCTTCGGCCAAAGCATTCTTCAAAACTTCATCCTTGTACTGGCGTTTGAACAATGCAGGATCACTGAATAAAGTGCCGAAGTCAACCATCTTCTCTGGGAAGTCGGGATCAATGCCCTTTGTGAGTTGGTTAAATTGCTCGAGACTTGGAGGAGGCTGGGCTGATTTGATAATTTCCTTAACAAGGAACGTTTGAGTAAGCTCGAATTCCTTCATGTTATCATCTTCATAAACCGTTTGACCCTTGTTCTTAGGAGCATTAAATGGCCATGTTTTTTCAACAACATCGTTAAATTTCTTAATGGCCTCAGGTGTCTTCTGTTCAAGAATTCTGGTTCTTTCTGATAAACCTTTAACACGAGAAAATATTTTATCAGAAGATTCAGCAATATCCTTAAAAATATCCATAGCGTATGCTGTAAGACATTCTGCCTGACGATAAAGACCAATAACTCGGATGCCGGCTAACTTGGGTATGGCATTATCCCCTTTCTCGCCATCAAGCATCCTAAGTCCAGGATGCGAGTCTATCCCTACAATAGGACGGGCTGGAAACATTAAATTTAGTTTTTGAGAAAAACCGCTGATATGGTTGAGTTATTTAATCGTTAGAGCCACAGGTTCGATTTGGAATCAAATGTTTTTTTTGTTGTTCTGTTTGAATGAGAATAGTGATTCTGGAAGATCCTATTCTTCTAATAGCGGGCACTTTTCTATAGAGGGATGCATGTTTCAAAGAACACTACAAACAAGTGGAAATGGCGGTGTTATAATGTTGACTGGTGAGTCTGAACTGTTTTTGTATAATTCTGTTTTTTATAAGTGTAAAGCGAGTGAATATGGCGGAGCTATTTATTTTAATGCTAAAGAATCAGTTTTAAAGCTAGTTTGCGCAACAGAATGTTCAATTCCTGGTTCCCAGTATGCCACATTCGCATATATAGCAGTTCAATCAACAAATAGGAATCAAGCAAATTATGTTTCTGTAGCAAAATGTTCTCAAACAAGTCAATATGCTAATTATGCGTTTTGTTTAAGTCGAGGTATTATGTCAATTCATAACACCAATTCTTCAAAGAACAATCTCTATCACATTTCCGGGCTCGGTGTTGTATCACCAAGTCAGCTCGACACAAAATATAATACCCTTAGTAATAATGCAGCTGTTCACTCTGTGTGTATTCAGTTGAGTAGTACAAGTGGTACGTTGTCATATACTAATTTTATATCAAACTCAAGTCCCACTGCATATGGAGTTGTTTTTGTTTTGAATAATGGACAATATACTTTGTCGAAATGTGTTTTGCATTCTAATTTGAATACTTTGCTATATGTTATGACCGGTTCTTTGTATCTTCAGGATTGCATACTGCATCATAGTTCAACCTATTTATTAGGTGCTGTATATACAAACAATCGAAATAACTCTATTGGGAAAATTGTTGAAGAAAAGTATATACATTTTGGATCTCACAACTGTATTAATGTAAATAACTATGTTCATGAAACAATGAAACTGAGACCAAGCAAAATGGGTGTTATTTTCGCTCTTTCATTGTTATTTTTCATGAAATAAATGAACAATATTTTTTAATGAATACTGGTAATGTATCCAGAGAGATAAAAGATGCCTATGAGCAGTTCGACGCAAATAGAGATGGATATATTGATCCTGATGATTTGAAAATTGCCATGAAATCTCTGGGCTTCGAGTTTACCCAAGAAGAATTGCAGAGATTTCTTCTTGAATTGGACCCCAAAAATACGGGTAATATAGATTTCCAATCATTTTCTGATTTGATTAGAAATAAAATGGCAGAGAGAGATACTTTGGAACAGATTCAAATGGCATTTCAAATGCTTGACATGGAAAAATCCGGAAAAATCACGTTTTCAAATCTGAAAAAGGTTGCAAAGGAATTGGGAGAGACTATTTCAGACCAAGAGCTACACGAAATGATTAATGAGGCGGATACCGATAATGACGGAGAAATATCCTTCGAAGAATTTGTTGCACTGATAAGAACAGCATCTCCAGCAATATAGTGTTAAAAGCGACAAAATCATATTTAATATATCTATTCACTCTTTTTTTTCCTAATTATTTTGGGTCCTTCAAATCCAGGCCGGATATTATTTGGTTTGGGCTTGGATTTAGGCTTTGTAGGCGTTTTTGAAGCCGGAACTTGAGTAGGAATCTGTTTTGGTTGAACCGGCTTAACAACATTGTTTTCCGGATTCGATTCAATATTAGCTTCATTCTCTGGTAAAAAAGTCATTAACTCATCAAAAAACTGTCTGTGTTTCTCTAACTGATCAATCGAGGCCATCAGGTTCTAGTTTATTTTATCGTAATACGATAAAATAAGTTTGTTGATGAAAGGAGCCAAATTGCCAGCTGAAGTTTCTGCTGTTTCTTTAATAGATGAATGCATTGAATACTCGGATAGAGGGGTGAATTTTCTTAGTGCGCCTATTTCTCAACGAGTTACGGCTATTTTATCTCTATTAGTTTCTAAGGGTATTTTGTATAGTAACACCAATGAGATAGGGGATCTTATTGCATCATTAGCGGAATTTATTCCGATTAATAATGCTCAGTATATACAGTTTTGTGATTCGATTGCCAACGTTTGTATTGATAGAGAGTTTGTTACGTTTTCTGATGAGGCCCTCGCAACTTTGTGTAATATAACTTTAAATCATTTGGAAACGAAACCTCAGGATGTTTCTGCTGGACTGAGGGCAATTTCAACAGTTCTTTATCATAATACCAGCCGCCTTATTAGTTTTCATAACAGAATAATTGATATTTCCTCGAAGATTTCTACTGTTTCAGAAGAATCACACAGAAGGGCTTGTGTTGTTTTTGGTAATCTCACCGCCTTTAGTAATAAGTCACTTGACAGAACAACATATACAAGATCACTTAAGTTTTTAATGAATTCTTTATCTCATAAAGGAGTGGAGTTATTAAAATCAGCCCTTCGATCGATGCAGCTATTAATTCTTGATTCTCCAGTAGATATACTAGATATTCCAGCCATTACTCATATTTCATGTGATATGGTTTTCAAAAACAATCCATCTGCTTTGAAGTATGAAGGAATAATGGTGCTAAAAGCACTAGCCAATTCCACAAAGAATGCTTTTTATTCTCAATGGCAATCAATTCTGACAAGAACTCCCTCTATTTTTGATTTAGTTTATGGAGCAGCAAGAAATGCAAAAGCCGCAGCCGAGTTATTAGCAGATATTTTTCGGGGATCATGGCACTATATGTATATTGCTAATAATATTGAAAAAACGAAGGGGTTCACCACATTAGCGGCTCAAGTTGGTGACATAATTGACATATCTTTTAATAGATTCCTAATGGTTCTCTCCCAAACTCAGAATAAAATAGATCAGGGGGTGTATAATAGATTAGCCAAATCATTTTCAGTTTTTATAAAGAACTGCAGTTTTGATAGTGGGCGCTTGAAGAATGGGTATATTGAAAAAATTGTTGACTGGGGTATGGGTAATATTGATTCCAAACCCGAAGAAACACTAATGGTTTTAAAGAGTTTACTATGGACAAAAATCGAATTCAAGCCTTTTTCTGAGTCATTTGGCTTCCTATTTGATTCATTTTTGAAGAATATCACTGGAAAAAACGCCGATATTGTTACGCAATGCTCTGTATCTCTAAGAAGGATTGCATATGCCTATCCTAAAGAATGTATTGCTCGTTGGAGTATTCTAGGTCCTTGTCTAAAGTCAATCAATCCAGTTCATTCAATACAGATAATTATAAGATTAGCAGAAAACCAGGTCAGACATATGCAAATGTGGGAAGACCTCTTTTCTTCTATTGTTCCATCGGCATTTGAATCGGGTTCGACGAAAGCTATACAATTATCTCTCCAAGCTTTTGGATTGTGTGGATACATTTTTGAAGGGTTACCAGATGGATTGCGAAGACAATGTCTATCCACAGTTTTAAGTAATGATTGTGATGAAGCCTATGAGGCAATTGGAAATTTAGTTCAAACTAAAGCCCCTGAGTATTCATCTGTTTTTCTTAGTGATTCATATAGAAAGTTAGTATCTGCCTCTCCCCCTAGACTAAAGCCTTTGTCCAAGACTCTTGCTGCATTTTCTTTGAGATATAAGGATCAATTTGATTCTGAATGGCTTTCAAGTTTATATCATATTATCACACACACACCATCACATTATCAAGCACTTTGCATTGCATACCTCCTCCCTTTAATTCCTAAAGACCACGAATTATTAAATCACTGTTTAGTCTTCATCAGTGATGTTTTAGCAAATGGCGAGATTCGAGCAAGATGGAAAGCTGCCAAAGCTATCTCAATTGCTTTTAATTTGGGGTTTGTTTCTGAAAGTGCTCTGGTCTTGCTATTCGACTATATCAAAGAAGCAAAGTCTCCCAAGTTACGTGTAAGGTCATCTGAAGCAATGTCATCTGTACCTTCTAGGCATGAATTTGGAGAATTATTTATCCCTTTAATTCGAAGTACAATTGAGCTTGCTTTAATACCAGTTCATTTTGCTAATTTGAAATTGGATGAACAAAGGAAGTATGACTCTTCTTTCCGACTTGCCTTGGTATCAAATCTATTTAGGATGCTAAAATGGACAACATCAAGAGATTTTGTACATCTTGAGGATATACTTATTCCAAACTCTGAGAGTGTTTTCCAAATGTTTGAGGAGTATCCAGATTCTCCATGGGTACAAATTACAACCCTTTATGAAGCTAAATTCGGTTCTATCCCCTCTTCTTTGTTAGAAAGGTACCAAGAAAAAGCATTTCCTGTTTAAACATTTATAAAAAAATTTTTTTATCACAAGTATCTGGAGGCATGCTTGCTTAGCTGATAAACAGGGTTTGCAAGAGGGTTGAATCCAGGATCACTCTTCCTACTCTTGAATGTTCTTCTAAAGTGTTTTCTAATCATTCTGTAGAAAAACAGCAGTGCTACAACAGCTAAAACCCATGCAACTACCTTAAAATAGTTACTGGCTTTATAAACTGTGAAAGAACTAACTAATGTCCATTCGGTTTGATTTTCAGATATTGATACCATATATGTACCTGGTTTAATCAATGGGATTTGACATATTGCCTTGGTTAGAGATATGATCCGACCTTGAACAATGGTGTCATTAAACCTAAAAAATATTGTCCCCCAAGTAAAGCCAGTACCATTCAATTCTAGTGTAGTCTTAGAAGAAGATGAGCATGATTTTGGTGAGAGTTCAAAAATGTGAACTTTCTCTGTTGCATTCTGTGATACCATAAGTTTTTCAATAATTTTCATCGTTTGAGTATTAATATCAATACTAAATGTCGAACTTAAGGTGGGAATAACGATATTCTGCTGTTTTGGTGATACAGAATACACATTGTCAGATATAGATTCTAAATCTTCCTTTAAAATACTTTCGGAATCAACATTTTGTTTCATATTCAAATGATCTCCCCTAATATGTACCCCCCTTTCATTTACTTTTTTGCTGCGCGAATGTCTTGACCTTGATTTATGCCCAATCTTATGTTCTCTTCCATAATTGATATTATTTACATCATCCTTGTTGATATCAAAATCATCAATGATTCCATTGTCATCATTTGCAAATCTTCTTATTGATTCAAAATCTACAGCTTCTTCCTCTTTCTTCATGAGTTTAGGTTCATCTTCTTCTTCAATAATCTCTTTCTCAATGCTGCCCTTCTTCATAAGCCTAGGCTTAGCCTCTTCTTCAATAATCTCTTTCTCATCGCTGCCTTTCTTCATGATTTTAAGCTCTTCTTCTTCAATAATCTCTTTCTCAATGCTGCCCTTCTTCATAAGCCTAGGCTTAGCCTCTTCTTCAATAATCTCTTTCTCATCGCTGCCTTTCTTCATGAGTCTTGGTTGATTTTCTTCCTCAATGATCTCTTTCTCATCGCTGCCTTTCTTCATGATTTTAAGCTCTTCTTCTTCAATAATCTCTTTCTCATTGCTACCCTTCTTCATAAGCCTAGCCTTCACTTCTTCCTCGGTAACTTTTTCATCATCAATTTTAACCATGCTTGAAAAGTCGTTCTCCTTCTCCTTTTTTTCCTTAATCTGAGATTCTTCTTTACCCTCATTCAATACCACTTTCTTACCTACCTCTCCTTCTTCAATCACGTTCTCACCGCCACCTTCCATCACTAAACTCGAAATGTCGCCTACATTTTTCTCATTTGTACTCAGTTTTTCTTCCTCTTGCATTTTTTCATCGTCTATCCTCATTTCCTCAACACCTGCTTCTTTAATAACATTTTCGTCAGTTTCTATCTCGTTTTTCACCAGACAAAAGAGAACAAAAATCAACATTAATCGTATGGTCGGAGGTTTCTACAATGAGTTGGATCCAGGTTGGAAACCTGCCCTATAAAACCAGCAAAGACTCGATGATATACCTTTATTTCTAACTTAAGGCATTTAGAAGGGGTTTTGGAGTATGAAGACATTTTTTGGCCCGGGAAAAGAACCAAAGAGTGTTTTATTTTGTTTAGTAATAGCCAAAATGCAAAAAATGCGTGTTCTGTTTTAGAGGGTATGAATTTTTTTGGGAATAAACTTGAGTGTTGTATGCAAATGTCTCAAGATAATTCAAAAGAGGTTTCATATCCGACGGCACCAGTTGAAGTTATGCATCTTCATGGAAATACATTAAGATTTTGGATTTAAAGAAAATATAGTTACTCAGGAATGAATTCCCCGATGATCTTCACAGGAAGAAGCTTGAAAGAGTTGACAATTCTCTCATTGCGGGGGGAGAAACGGATACAGGAAAATGGGTTTGTTAGATTGGCTGTGAATTCGCTTTGATTTTCCGATATTTTGCTGCTTATGTTGATACTATCAATTTCATCAATGGATAATGAGACCGATATGGAAATGCTATCCATCAATCGCTTTGTTTTTGGAAAATTGGTATTAAATTCATGTTTGTTAAGTAGTTTAACCCAGGGATGGTCTAATATTGGATGAGAAATAACAGTTGCAACTGATATCTCTTCAGGACTGAAAAGAAAATCGTCTTGTAATTCGAATGTGATGGATGGCAATGCGTCTGTTGTAGTGACTGCACAAAAATAGTCTTTTGAATGGGATGTATTATGATATCTATACGGAGTAAGCACGTTTCCTTTAGTGAATACTTTAATAAAGTTATAATTTTCTGGATTTAAACCTGATACTTTGTTACCTAATGTGGCAACAAATGATAATAAATCAATTTTTTGTGCTGTAGTCACAGCTTTATTGGATTCAATGGAGTTGAACCATGACATAACATGCCATCTGCTGAAGGATGAATACTTTTTTACAAGTTCACTATAAGCTTTGATTGTTATTGATCGATTAGAGATTGATTCTGAGTATAACTTACGAGCAATTTTTGAACTCATCCATGGAATATTATCATGGCTGTCAAAGTATTCAACGCATTCTTTTGAATCCCAATCAAAAAACGAAGTTAGAATATCCATTTCAGACTCAGAACTAACAGAGTTAACCTGGCAGAATTGATCTACAATATTGAGCATATCGGCTATTTTAAGGCTACGAGGACGCTCTCCATGAGATGTAACTTTCTCTTTTATGATAAACTTAAAGATGACGACCAGAAAAGCAGGTTTGTGAATTGTATCAAAAACATCATTCAAAAACACTGTATATTGAGAATCAGAGTCGAAATATAAATCAACTAAAACTTGAGAAACTACGCCAACAAGAGGATTAAGCAAATCATATAGATCATATTGAACCATCCGCTTAACAATCAGGAATTGAGTAATAGTTATCGTTTCTTTATATATCATGGGAGGCAATTCCGATATGATACTTTCTATTTCATAAAAATATCCTATCTTAATTATATCTATTATGTTATTTGGGCTGATTTTTAAAACAGATGAATGAAACATATCAAAAACTATATGAAAACAATTTCCAATATCATAAGGCAGTGTAAGTTCTTTTTCATTGTGTTCTGAAAAATGGCGGCGAAACCATTGGCTCCATGAGCATAATACAAATTTATTTGTAGTATAAACTCTATCTGGCCCGATAATCTTAATATCATTGAACTGGGCATTTGAACTAGCCATACGAAGAATAGAAAGACGAAGATCCTTTTGCTCCATAATCAGAATGCTGATTACAAATTTGATCAACTTTACATAAACGATAAGTAAAGTGTTTGGGATATCTTATGTGATATATCAAGAGAGAAATAAATAACATATCTTTAACTAGTTGTTGGAAAAACTGGAACAGATGACTGAAGAAAAGAACGGTGTATTGATGAAGAGATTGAAAAATCTCGGAATATTGATTGAAATCGGGTGAAAACTTCAAGGCATTCGAATGGAATCTCATGTATCTTTGGGATACTTGATATAATAAGGACTGATTCGAATTCGGAAAATGGAAGAATTTTCTTGATTGGAGCGAAAGATTTTTCAAGTTCTTCGACAAATGCTTGAAATTCGGGGTGATTAAGCTTAAGAGCTTCTCTAGCAAAATTGGATGCTGTTTCTGAACCTGATGATGAGGCAATTTTGGAAGGATTCTTGGATATCTGCTTTTTTTGCTTTTTTGTTTTCTGTCCTGGGGATAGTAGAACTGGTTTCATTGTCATATCAATTTGTATTTTATCTTCTTTTATTGGAACTATGATTTGCTTGAATATTTCATATTTCATTGAGACGTCATCCAAGTTGATCTCAACTGTTGTTGTTCCTATTGATTCTCTATCAGAAAACGAGACAACAGTTGAAACCAGATCAGAATCACAATACTCAAATGCTATTAAAATGCATCTTTTGTTAATAAGGAAAGATTTCATTTCATCATACTTTGAATCAATGGTTAATAAGCTTAAACCAGATTTAACTATTCGAAAATATTTTTCGGAATTGTTGTACATTTGTGATAATTCTGGACACATATAATTCTTTCGAAGCCTCTCAGCCTCTAAGTAGAATATCAATTCTCTGTTATAAGGAATACCACCAATTAACATATTTAATCTCATTTGATATGCTTTGATTGACTGGGAGAGTAAAAAGTGATAAATCGATCCATTAATATCGGTTGCCTTCAAAATGGAGAATAGTTCCAAGCAAACAACTAGGGCATCATTATAACAACGAGATTCAACCATACTTGCAGCTGCCTTAATCAAATATCTTACTGAGTTTTGTAGAGTGATATCATCGGTGGCTACATAATGGAGCGCTTGTCCAAGTAGCATGTACATTTTATTTAATTGTTTCGTAGGTATACCTGGCAGTTGTAGGACAGAATGAAAGTGTAAAATTGCTGATGTAGGGCTGAAATCTGGAAGAGGGTCTTGAGATTTATCAACAAATTCTGTAAGGAGACTCGAATGTGATCCCAATATATCATAATCAAGCCCTGTGGTACGTATTTGATGAATCATTGGGGTGAACTTAATAATAAGGGCACCAAACATATTGACAGCATCAACATATCGGAAAAGAAATGGAAGAGATTGTTCAGAATCAGTATGAGAGTGAGAAATATACTGTTCCTCGATAAATTCAATTAATTGTTGGAGCTTTTGAGCTGTTTTTTTGAAAACTACTATATTTTTTGGAAAGCCAAACGATTCTAGAGATTTCCAGAAGAATGCAGAAAACAAATCCAAAAAAGGGAGGTTCAATTTTCGCTTCATTATCGGAGATAATATCTCTTCAAATATAGATGAACAATCATCGGGTGTTAAAAACTGTACTGCCGCCACATAAGCTTCGTATGTTTCCACATAACTTATTATTGTCATTCTATCTTGAACTATACGGTGGCGAAAATTGTGTATTTGATTGATTACAAATGAAGAATCTTTGACAACACTCATCGATGTAATAAACCACTTTAACCAAAAAGTAAAAGATTGGTTTGGATATAGGCTAGATTGATATAATAGATCTCTCGATTTCTCTATATTTCCTGATCTGGCTTCAATCATAGCAAGCATTCGTAAACAAGAGTGCTTGGTTTGAGTATCTCCAATACTATCAGATTGACTCTGAGCAATATTAATCAATGTTAAAGCATGTCTATATTCTCCAAGTTCCAATAAAACATCAGCCTGTCGTACCATCAAAGATCTTAATGATGGGAATACTGAAGGAGGATCTACCTGATACCTTCCATTTATCGTTTTCCATTCTTTTTGCTCTATTTCAGTCATTGAATAGTCTGAAGGGCAATTGATGGTACTTACAGTGTTTAAACGATCAATAAAAACCTTAAACAATAAAGAAATCAGTTGCTGATATCTTTCATTCATAATTGAAAACTTGGATAAATAAAACACTTCAAACCAAAGCTTCAAGCAATTGAACTCGTACCCAAAACGAGATAATGCTTGAATAATTTCGATGTATATTTCACAAATGATAAATGGGTCCCTATATCCTATATGTCTATAGTGATCGCTTTGATTAATTAGTGAAAGCCATATGGTAACAGTTTGAGGATCAGATACAGATTCTGTGAAAGAAGCCATATCTTTAAGAGATCCAACTTCGCTCTTTTTACCACCAAGCTTTCCATTCTTAGCACTCTTATTTCCCCTTTTGGTATCCGTGGCATTATCATCTTCATCAATTGAGAGATTCAATGAAGACGTTATTTTCCAAATTTCATTAATTAGATCATTAAGTTCCTTGATTGTTTGGTCAAAATCAAAAAATTCTGACGAATACATTAATCTAAAATGAAGAGTATGAAACCTACACTCGAGAATAAATTCCTGAGGACATTGGGAAATACTACTCATAGCCTTATTTAATATTGAAGGAATTTCTTCAGGGCTATAGTGATTCTTGTTCATCCATTTAGCTAGATTCAACAATGTCATAAACCTTTCACTGCCATGAGATTGATCTAATACTTCATTTGCTTTAGTTAATGCAAATTGTTGGATTTTGGGATCAGTTGCTAAGTCAGAAACCAGAGTCCATAGTCTTGATTGGTATCTATCATCTCCAAGTTGCTTTGATCTCAACATTTCATCAATAAGTGGTTGCTGGGTTTTTGAGCAATCTAAATGAAATGTTACTTCAAGGTTGAGTTCCCACAACTGAGAGAAAATGGATTTATCAAGTACAGAAACAGCATCTTGTATAATACTCCTTGCAGTAGCCCAGTCTTTTAGATCCATTAATGATAGAATGTATGTTCGATATAATCTCATTAGGTGATCATTTGAGATTTTAATCACTTTTGTTGAGGAGATTGCATCTTTCAAACAAGATGAGATTAAAATTCTAAACTTTGGATAATCTTCAGCTGACGAAATGGCAATACAAAAATATGTTAGTGATTGTTTTGCGTTTTCAAAAGAGTGTGATTCCAAAAAGCTACGAGCTGACTTCAAAAAATCGGTGGCAGCATCTTTACGGAGATTATCTTGACAAGAAAATTCTTGCAAATCTGGTTGAATCAATTTGTGATAGGTGAGGCCTCTACAAAAATGTGCCAAACCCTTATAAAAGAGTTCATCTCGGTTAATTATATTAGCCAATAAATCAATTGCTTTTGTGGATGTATCAATTGCCATTTGATGCAAATCAAGCTTCATTGCTTTTTCACTCAATAACGAGTAAATGATTGGATCAGCAACTTGCGAACTAAGAGAAAGAATTGTGTCACTCTTATGTGTATTTTTCTCATTTAAAATAGTCGCAATATTAATAAGATTTGAACTATCAGAGTCGGGGTGGTTCGATGGAATAGAGTTTCGTCTAATACAAATTTCAACCAATCTATCTACTAACACTTTCTTCTCAGATATAGAAGGAACTAATGATAGAGATTTGATCACAATATCTTCAGCTGCTTTAATAATTTTCTGCTTGCCTGGGTCGGTTGATGTTGCCTTTTTTTTGTTGTTCTGTTGTGTTTGTGGAGGCTCTGAAGATTGTTGAAGCATTATTTGTGATAGAAAGTTGACAAATTCCGCAATCAAGTTTTTGATTGGTCCAAAAGAAATGTTTTCAAATAAATTACCAACACATTCATTGATGAAATCATAAAGATCCATGGATTCAATTGGAGAAAGATTAATTAAGTAATAATTCCATAATGCTGATAAAACATTATAAATATGTCGACTATTTTTCAAAATTTTCGATTTTGTAAGAACAATTCTGCAGAATTCAATCGCCTTTTCATTTTGAATAGGTTTTGCGCTCAGCAATACAGGAATTGTATCGATCATTGCCATACACTGATATTCTGTAGCTGCATCATATTTAATAGGATCCCAAGAAATTGAAGAAAACAATGAGATTCCTTCTATACATTTTTCAATTGAATTAGTGTGGAGACAACTCTGGACATAACTATACCAGACATGTGCCAGATATGATGCATTATCTGATTCAAGGGTTGTTGCTTGTTCCAGGTTTCTCTTCAAAGTATCAAATGCAGAATCTATGTTTGAATCTCTTTTCTTTAAAGATAATCCAATGATTTGTAAAGCCCGATCTAATGAATTCGGATCATATGGACCATTATCTAAATGAATAAAAAGATCTTTGGATTCGGGCAATAAAAACCTGTCAAAAGGATGAGAGATCTTAGATGGATGATCATTAACATAATAATCGAGTGATAATGCTTTCTTATACTGATCTGATGCCTTGATTAGATCGTTATCAATAATATTAAGCTTGGCTAGTAAGAAATGAATGCAAGATCTTAATAGATTGACTTGGCAATCATGTTTAGCCAAAATATCAGAAACAATAACGAGATTTTTCCTATAATGTTGAGGATAATCAATAACTTTTACAACATAATCCCATATCAATGCCGCAATATCTTGAATAGCCACAATATCGCCTATTGTCGATGCTTGTGACATTGTATGAACAAGAGAATCAATAATTTTTGACCTTTCTTCATATGGGACATCATTATTAAGCCCTATTTCGGCTGGAATCATTGAAGCATGTAATTTGGCAATGGGTGATTTAGATGAAGATAACTTGTTCAAGCAGTCGGTTGCCAATTGGATGGAGTTAATTTGAGTCGCTAGTTTTCCAATTTCGGCAATAACAATTTCAGCAATTTGTACATCTTCAGTGACTTCTTTCTTTGAATCGACAAAGGAGGATAGAATTTTAAAGGCTTCAGTTAAATCTTTGATATTATTATTCCCATTTGATCTTACAAGTTGATACAAAACGATTGCTTTTTGTATTTGATCATTCAGATCTAATTTTTGTTTTTGGATGCTTCCTGGAGATTTTCGAGAAAAATGTACTAATACATGAAGAAATGAATACCGTAAATGAATGTTATCGGATGGCACAACAATAAATAGCTTTTGTATAAGTTTTGAAGCATCATCAGACTTACCATTGTCATCCAAAACAAACCCATATAGCAAAGAAAACGAAATAAATATTTTCAACAGATTATCAAACTTTCCTGATAGAATCTGTTCAATGAGAGGAATAGATATTGATAAAACATTCGATAAATGTTGACGCAACTCGATTGTGAACAAAGGTCTTGACAAGCTATACAGTGTATACACTGTTTTAGGTATGAGGTTATTGTAAAGAGTATTTGTTTGTATTTGTTTTAATGCTCTTGTCAAATACTCAATTGACATCGCAAATTTTTCGAGTGCTGGCTGCCCTCGAAGCAATTTTCCTCTCATATTCCAAGAAACTGCCTGGCATACCAAAGAGCGAATTTTTGTGTGGCTAATTGGTTCTTGTAATCTCTCATAAATCAACAATATTTTATCGATTCTGTCAATAATATGTGGTTGAACAGGAGGAGGTAATTCTATTAATTTCTCAGCTAATAAAACAAGGAGATCCGAAGGAATCGTTAAATTTGTTTCTGCTATTATTTTATCATAAACATTAACAAGGCTTTGCTCCGATATCTTGCCTTCCTGTGATAAAACAAGGCGTAAAGACTGCTCCATTTATGAATACGTTTATTTAAAAAACACAAATTTATTATTGACCCGGGTATCTGGTCCAATTGGGCTTCTTGCCTGGAGGAGGCTGGTTGAACTGAGGAGGATATTGTGGCATCTGGTACTGTGGCATGGGATATGGTTGAACAGGCGGCACACCGTATACTCGAGGTTGGTGGGATGCCTCCTGGGGCTTAATAGGCTGATAGTGCTGAGGTGCATATTGAGGTGGGTACTGAGGCGGATATGGCTGTGGGTACGGAGGAGGATAGTAAACGGGCTGGGGTGGAGCCTGTGGGTATACTGGATACGGAGCCACGGGTGGTGGTGGGGGATTTCGATGAATTGGACTAATCTGAAGAACAAGCCTCAATCTTCCGCCACTGGGCTTGTCTACGCATGGAACCATTTCATACCATAGCTCGGTGGTCTGATTAATTGGAATTGTGCGAACTGGAATCTCAAGTCGAGAAATATTCTTGTGCTGATCAACAGAATCCCAATCTTTCATATGAATAACTAATAAATCTGTGGAAATATCATTAATCATAAACTCAAAGCGCTGGTTCCAAACCGGAGTAAGAGTATTTTCACAATGATTGGTTCGATACTCAGAATTCGAACTGGACAATTTTATAACTAAATAAGGATCAGCTTTGGTTAAAAAGCCCATCTTGGGAACATTTGTTGCTTGCAACGCAATACAACTAAGCTGCATTTACTTAAAGCTTTTGTTCTGGATTTGACACTTTATCGGAGCGTTTAACCCCTCAATTTTTGTGGGCTTTTGGGATAAATTCAAATAGACGAAAACATAAATGATCGGATTCTATTCAAACCCAATAAATTATCGGACTCGCAAACACGGTTACTGGGACCAGGATTTTGGATCGTAGTGTGGGGAGGACTATCAAGTTATTGCACTGGTTTGATGAGTAGTGGCTGAGTGGCATTGTTTCAGTGTTAAGGTTTTGGGTGATTATATTTGATTCGTCTGTTGAAATGGGGATGTTTGCGACTTGGTTGTTGTGTACAATGACTGATGTGTAGACAGTGAGGCTGCTTGATGATAATTCGAATAGGCACTGGGGGTTATTTTTAAAGAATGAGGAGCGTATGGTTAGGTATGTGTATGAGTAGAGGAGTAATGTTCCCAGAGATTGGTGCAGATGCTGATTATTCACGAAATTTGAGAATTCGAGTTTGGGACTGTTACTGCTGGAGTATATTGACAAGCACCATGCGTAATCTGCAGTGTTTTGTGAAAAAGTCGAATGAGAAATCTCGAGTGTTGTTGCTGATTCTAGCCTCATTCCGGACATGATATTTGCTCGATTTGATGTTATATTCATATTTTTCAAGTTCTGGTAGCCATTTTGTGTAGAAAAAACTTCATTTCTGGTGATCACAGAGTCTGGAGCACATTTGATCATAGTAATCATACTAAGATTGATAAACTTGCTGCCTGTGCGTAGATATGAGAACTGATAATATGATGATTGAGTAGTTGTGAAGCATGTGCTTGCGCAAATTCGGCTGAGAACAATATCTTTTCCTGAATCACAAAAATAATAAATGGCTCCACATCCTTTAGAACTACTACAATTAAAAAATGATGAATCTGTCACACTAATCAATAATGATGATGATATAGAAATAACACTTCCATATATTGCTGTATGGTAATTAATAAATATACAATCTTTAATATTTGAAATAATCGGATCATTAACATATGATTCCCCATTCATATTACAATTTGACCCATCAGATAAAATCAACCTAGATAATGGAAGAACTGTTAAAAGCACAAACATTGTAAGAAATAAAATTGTGATAATTCATCCGATCTAAGTTTTATTTCGAATTCTCACATAACAAGCAAGGTGCAATCGCGCCCAATTCTGGGATAATTGGTGATTTGCATAGTTGAGAAATTGTTTCCTCGCGTTTTTCGATATTGTTATTTAGCACTTTTTCACTCAGTCCAAACATGATTAATTGCAATGTTAGGGCTATTTGCAATGCAATGCTTGATGCAGTGAGAGTTTGATTAGTATGGAAGGGTATTTGTATGTCATTAGGCTTCTGAGCTAATGTAACATAGTATAAACCTTTGAGGGTTGGTTTGATGATTAGTGTAATAGATTTATCAGATTTTTCAAATTGGGGCCGAAGCTCAAAATTGGTTTCATTGAATATTATCTTGATGAGTGAGTCATTTCTTAATTTCGCAATTTTTTCAGCGCCATCTGCATCTTTGGCCATTGAAGGAGCAAGAAATGCAGCAAATGAGCTGATAACAGGTAGCATTGGAAGTACAGTTCTCAATGGAGGAAGTCCGTGAAAAGCTGCAGCAGAATCGTTAACTTCCATTGGTTCTGCAATATCCCTTAAGAAGTCCTGAAGAAGCAGAGATGTTCTTGAATGATAAGATTTCTGGTAATCGAGAGTTTCATCTGCAGATAGAATATGAATTATTGGGACAAAGAAGAGCCTTGAAGCCTCAAAAGTATCAAAACAGTCAATTACACGTTTCACTTCCTTTTGATCTTTTTGATAACGAATCTCAAACGAATTCTTAGTATCAAGAAGACCAGTCATTACCAAAAAATCTATCACTCTAGGTCGCTGGTATGTATGGGTTGCATTGAAATCAGGATAGTAAGCAAATTTTTTCCAATCAAGCCACTTAGAATAATCAGGACCATATACTTTTCGAAGACGCTCATCTTCACTTTTTAGACTGGCAAATTCAAGGGTAGGAGCGTCATCAGATTGTGAGACATGTTCACTTTTTGGAGGATCTATTGGGGTAATGGAAGGTAATGGAATAGGAGCAATTTCTTGAGACAGTTTTGGAGTTGGACAATTTCCTTTGATATCATCAGATACAATAAAAACCGCTTTGCCAAATGGTCCTCGAGAAAATAATACTAAAGGATCGGTTCCATCAGGTTTCTCAATAAATGATATTAAAATATTCTGTCCGATAGTAAAATGCCTAATTTCGGCATTTTTAATTCCTAAAAGCTGAATAATTGCATTCTCATTGATATTGTTTGATGAATTAAGCTTGCGTGTGAAGTGGTCATTGGATGGCATGTGAATGTTGAGTCTGTTCGATATTAAAGATATTAAAGAAGATGTATACCTCTTCTTATTTCCATTGAATGAAAAATCGTCAGGATCAGCTGGTTTGATATTATTCTTAACAGAATCCATAAAATCAAAAAGTGAACTAACACAACTTTTGTCATGATAAATAACTCCTCCCCATTCAACAAAGTCATAGAGCATCTGCAAAACCATCAATACAATAATATCATAGCTCTCGTGGCTTTGGATTTTATTGTCCATCACACAAGAGATTATTAATGGAATAAGGGAAAATATGCTTTTTGGCATCTCACCTTGGATTGTATGACTAAACATACCGAGATAAGAAATACACCCACATATGAAATACAAGTTCTCCGTGCTTTGTAAGGTTTGAGATAGTCTCTCCATTTCAAATTCTTGGGATATAAGTTTAATCATATCAACACCAAGTTTATGTCCAATCGGCAAAAGTATTAATTTGGACGAACCAGATTTTATCAAGCTCCATAACTTTAGAAACAGTTGTCCGTCATTCCTTTGAGATGCTTTAAAATGCAAAGTTTCTATGGAAGATCCGAATAATGAAACCAATGATAATTCATATGCCTGGGTCGATGAGTACTTTTCAATATCTTGCTGAATTATCTCAATCGATAAATCAGCAACATAAGGCAAAACATTTGGAATTTGAGAGAACAGAGAAGCAGAACACTCTATAAATGATCTCCTTGTAATTGGAAGGCGTCTGACTCTCCTTGAAATATAGGTAATTATTTTTGGAATAACATTTTCAATTCCAGAAACATCAAATTTTGATAAAATTGATACAAGAGTACACACCGTTTTATCAATAGCATTATCAAATGAATCAGGTAAATCAGGCGCGGATGTTAAAAAAACACCAAAAAGCTTCATAAAGCTCAATGCAGGAAACTTATTCATGAGAATGGTATTTGAAGACGATATAGAAAGCGCAAGAGCATTATCTTTCGCGGTGTATATGGTTCGGGCTACTTCTAGCATAATCACAGGGGTGCTTGTCATTTTACCATAATCAAGAGAGAAAAGGGTGTTATGAAAAACAAAAGCGAGTTTGTCTGTTGATATGGGCTCTTTAAGGGAAAACTTTCCAATCGCAAGATACTCTTCATCTGCAGTAAGATCATATGTTCGCTGAAGCAAAAAGTCAAATAATAAATCAATCCAGGATCCCCAAACCTTTACAAAATCCGGGCAAGTTGACCATTTGTGGCAAAAAGAAGTAAATGTGGACCAAACATCATCATTATATAGCCCGGAGGTGATAATTATGGAAAAAACATTATGTATGGCTTTCTGTCGTAATGTTGACAAGTTCTCTGCTGAAAATACACTCAATGCTTCCCTAGATATGATCATATGATCGGCAATACCGATAGATGTGTTTAAAAGGGTAATCCACGTTTCATCTGTAAGAATTTTTCCTTTTTCTCGATGTAAATAGCTATAGTCCTCTAAAATACCCATCAAAAAGTAAATAACATGAGAGTTGAAGTCAACATTAGCTGTAGGATCCTTTAATCCAAATGGGAGAGATAGTTGAGTGATTAATCTCCTTAAATATTTATTTTGTCGTGCTGGAGTACCGAATATAGAAGAATTCTCGAACCAACTCCGATAAGCCATTCTAACTTTAAGCATCAGCTCAAAGTTAGAAATACTCAAAGAAAGTGTAACAGCAAATATTTCAATCATGAACTTAACCCGCTTTTTTGTTTTTATATCAATTCGCTCTAATGAAGGTAAAATTCGAATCATCAAAGACCGAACTGATTCAGAAATATCTTGTCTCGGATATGTCAATAAAGCATAACAATCAGAATTATCTGCAACCAATTTATTCGATATTAATGAAGGAAGCATGAAAAAATAAGGTTCTTCTTGATTCATCATGAATTTGTCACCTTTTTCCCTGCCAAAAATGTGGTTGAAAAAACTGGTTTGAACATTCCCTCTCTGTTAAGAGCAGGGTTGCTTTTCGTGCATGCTCGAGTGAGCACAAGATTGGTTTTTATTTGTCCTTGTTTAGGTAAATTACTACTCTTAATAATTCATATCTCAGAATGATATTTGATACATACATTATCTGAGAATTCTTATTAAAAAAATATTAGAATAATACTTTCGAAAATAGCCTTATAATCATCGATGATTCAACTGGATGATACTACTAGATCATCAATGAGATTCACAAAAGAGACAGATGTTGTTTGAGTTAAATGTGACATTTTTTTGTTGATGCCAGAAGTTGTGTTTCAGTGTCAGGATAGAACAAAACATGTGGAAAAGGATATTTTGTCGTGTTTAAAGAGATTTAGAGATGAATATACGACAAAAGATCGGATTGTTTTGAGTGATTCGTGTGATTTTGATGTTTTTTGTCATTTCATTGATTTTCTTGTGTCAGGAAGTATTCCTAGTGATAGAAATGATCAGATTGGAGTAATTAATTTGTTAAGGGAATGGGAATCACATTTTGGAATTGTTGATAGTTTTCGTTTTCGTCTTTGTTGTCAAGAGAAAGATGGAATTGTTGTTTATAATGGAAACAAGTATGAAGTTAATATTGGATGTTTGTTGTTTCATAGTGTTGTTTTTCGAGATTTCTACCAGAATAGTTGTGTAATGGTTTTTAACTTTGATTCATCATATTCTAGAGAATCATTTGAAGTGTTTCTAGATCTGATTCATAATCGAATCAGTTATCCAAGTGTTGAAAAAGCAGGTGATGTTTATGATATTTGCAATTGTCTTCATTGTGATTCTCTTTGTCAACTTCTTAATGATGACTCATCTGAGAGAGTTCTCTCTCTCCTAATACAAAACCAAAGTGATAGTATTGATTTCTCCAAATATGAAAGAGCAATTACTCAAAAGATAGAAACATATTTGAAGAATCCAAGCTTCTGTTTGGTTTCTCTTCCATCATTATGTCGCATTTTTGCTCATTCTAATCAGACTTTCTCTTTATCTTCATTAGAAAAATTCTTGATTGGATGTATGAAACATCATGGAACTGGTGCCAAAATCCTTCTTAATAACATCAAATATCAAAAGCCTTCAGATCTCTCTGAACTCAACAGATTTCTCCATATCATGTCTATTGAAGACACAAATGATATATATGATAACACTAATCATGTTCTCGCATCATTCCAAAGAGAATTCTCTTCTTTGAGAGAAGAAAACAAGAGGATTTCTGAAAACTATCAACTATCAGTTATAGATATGAATAGTAAGCTAAAAGATCTTGACAAAATAATACAAGAGTTGAAATCAGAGATCAATTCAGCAAAAGCGACAAATGGAGAGCTGAATAATAAGATTCAAGAAAATGAATTCACTATTGCCGAGAAAAATAGGCTAATACAAGCTAAAGATGATCAATTAGCCCAAATTAAGAAAGGATCCGAGTTTCCATTTAAGTCAGATCTGTTTTCAGGTATCTTTGATGGTTTATCTAAGAAACTTGGTAGGAATTTGGCTGATTCTAGTGATGTTGATGTAACAGCATCTAGTAATAATGGAAATGTTCCTAAAAATGTTTTGAAGAATGATTGTAGTGGCTGGCTCAGCCAAGATCTCCCCAATTCATGGATTCAGTTTGATTTCAAAGAAAGAAAGGTATCTATTACATCCTACTCTATGAATGATAGATATAGAGTCAAGTCATGGAAAGTTGAGGGATCAACAGATGGATCAACATTCGAAATCATTGATAACAAAGTAGATAATACTGATTTCCAGAACAGTAATCGTGGTTTTAATGATCCTAGTGCTCAAAAGAACTTTCCAGTTCAACCTAATTACAAGTATTACAGGTACATAAGAATCACATCTAGTAAGAATTGGTTCAACGATGATCATTTCCGTTTATACCGTGTTGAATTCTTTGGATTTGTTCAATCTGAGTAAAATCCTTTTTTACTATCTAGATTTGTCAATCTTCTTGATTTAGAGATACTTATTTGTGGTTTTCTATTATATTACAAGGGATATGAACTACTTATTTGTGGATTGTCAGCACTATTGTTAACAATTAGTAGAGATCAGACTATCATTGAATTATTATTGATTTAAGGCAGGAAAAAATGGTGTTTTGGAGCTGATTATCGATCAGGGAGATGAAAACAACAAAACTATTTAAACATCAATAAAAACATCAAAATGCTTTTTTGTTTTGACTAATGAAAAAAAAAGATTTTAAATTTTGTTGATTTTTTTAGTTTTTGGAAGGATATTGTGATTAATCATGACAGAGTTTTTAAGTTTCATTGATTAGGTTTGGGCTCTGTAGCTTTTTTTAAACCTTATATTAATGGATGGTATCTTGATAGTTCATTTATTATTCTTCTTTCTGATCCAATAGAAGTGTTGAAATGGATACTCATTAATCCAATAAATCTTTGACCAATATAGGTGTTTTACTAAACTTTTGCATATTCTGATTGTTCATTTTTTAACATATGTGTCTTATAGTAGATGAAACCAATAATAGAAAGTAATAGTATTCCTCCAACTCCACTTATTACATATATCTTCTGTCTGTAAAATCTATCTCCTGGCATTTCAATTCTTTCTGGATTAGAAAACACAGTATTTCGGTATTTTTTGGAGTTACAAATGATTTTTGGGTTTGGACAAACAAAACTACGGATATGAGGATGAGCAATACTTACTATTTCCCCTGCATTTGTACATTGATATGATTTATCTGCTATTTTTACCGTTACAATGGTATTTGTGGAGTCACATTGAGTCTCATAGCATCCAGAAAAATTGTCAAATTGCTCTCCTTCAACATCATATGTTTCAATACATGAAGAATCTTGACCAAATTTCATACTCAAGTTGACTGCATAAGGTTCTTGTTCATAAGTGGTCTTAAAACAACTTGCTTGATATGAAGAAGACTTAAACAATGTATAGGCTTCATTGAAATTGCTTCCTCTTTTCGTCAAGTTCAGAGGATTGAAGAATGCTTGACCATTACAGAACTTTTCATCATCAGATCCTGGTGCTCCTGGGCAGTGAACTTTGGATACAAAAAGATCCCAACAAAATGCAAGGCTTGAATGATCATAAGAACATGTTGTTGTTCTATTGAAATCTCTGGGCTGACAGGTGTAATGTGATGGGAAATCGATTTGGGGTTTACCAACAGGGAATGTAGACATTTTCGATTCACCTAAGGATTCCCCGCGACCCCAAAGAAGAGGACTTGCTTTTGAAAATACAGTGCTATACCAGCCCATATCTTCTAAGATTGTCATTGTAAGGTCAGACAAAACATATGTGTCACTTTGAGTTCCAGAAAGCAATTCAGAAAAGTAAACTCTTGAATTCACTTTGGCATCACATTCTCCATTGCTTTTAACTTCGAGTTCAACACCCATTGGGATACCTGGGGCATATTCAGTTCGGTTAAACCTCTCAGATGCATACTTTTTAGCCAAAGGTGTGTGCAAAACATAAAATGGGATTGAAGGATATGATGGATTAGTATATTTGGTTAGTGGAAAAGCACTCCCCCATGGCAATCCTGTCTCTCTGTTCAACCATTTGGAAAAAACGCTAGAATCAAATCCCAAAATACGAATGAGTTCTTTGAGAAGAATATCCTGGAATAAATCTATTTCAGCAGTTTCGTTAGGATCACTGGGCATGCCAGCAATGCTAATATACAATGCAGCTTGAATGGGTCTCGAGTCAGTTGCGGAGAATCCAATGGGTTCTCCAACTGCTGCTTTGAAGTTTCCCAAAGGCCTGTGGAAAACAGAAATGTACAAATCTTGGTTAAACGTATTAACAGGAGGGACTATCTTATTAGAATCAACGCTGATCAAGCTGTGATTGCATGTATTTCTGTTAAGGGAGACCATAGATTGAATTTTTTCAACAACTTTGGGAAGGACTTTGTTCAGAATACCCTTCTTATTATCATCAATAATATCAGATCCAAAACATGTGTAATTTCCATATTTCCATGAAATCTGTTGCCAATCAGTTAAACACTGAAAAGGGTCAGTCTTTTTTTCTGGAACAGAACTATCTAACAGAATCCTAATAGGTTTTCTGTCCTTTTCCCTATAATCCTTTGGATCGTTCTCTTTAGAGATGCATCCAACAAATAGAAGAGCCAACATCATTTAAAGTGATATGACGAATTGAGTTTATCACAAAAATTGGAATTGAAAGGGGTCAAAGTAATTTGAATAGGATTCTGATGAAATTGAGTGAAAAATTTACATTTCTCTACCGTTAAACACTGTCATGTTAAATTATATCCTATTGCATCAGGATATTCTGGATGGATAATGTCTATTTATTGGGAGTTTGAGGAAATTGGTATTAGAATTTGATAAATGAATTTTTCGCTTGCACACTTACAACTGGCATATGGAATGCAGCAAATAGTGATTTGTACCTCATTTCAGTATAAGTATTTTAATTTTCGCAATGTAAACTCTTTTCGATCCACCAATACGTTTTGTTTCGGAAATCATATTGTATCGACCGAAAAGTGTTCGTTTGTTGGGTATTTGGAAAGGGCATTTTGTTTTTTGGATAGTAATATTATTAAAACAATGAGTACTGAAGCAATTTTCCGTAATACTGTATTTGAGAGCAAAACAACAAGCGGTGATGGAGGAGCAATATTGGTTTCAAGTAGTGTTTCTGTTTTCGAATGCTCTCAATGCGAGTTTTTTGCTTGTTCCGCTTACAATGGAGGAGCTGTTTGTTCCTATTCAACCAATTCATCAATGCTAAGAGTATGTTTTCATTCATGCAGAGGAACATATATGGGCCAAGCATACAACATAGAATCAAATTATTTTTATTCTGAATTAGTTACGACAATATTATGTTCTGGGCGATCATCTCCTGGAGAATACTCATCTCTTCGGATTATTAACTCAAGAGTTGAATGCAAAAATCTCAACATGTCTAATAACTATGTCGGAAAACACGTTCCCGGCATTTTCTGCTCTTCAAATAAAGACCAAGAGTACCTATATGTGTCGTTTGACTCTTTGGATTCAACTGAGACAGCAACAATTGATTTTCAACAAGATGCCAAGAAATGCAACTTGAAATATGGAAATATCATTAACTGTCCTGTTAGAGCTAAGTACTCCCTAATTTTCACGAACTCCATTTATTCATTGTCTTTTTATAGTTTTGTGTGTTATAACAATACAGGGGGCTCATATTTTTTTGGTAATTATGGCGGGCCACCAACTTTCAATGATTCATTTTTTGATGTTTCTGGTGCCGTTCTTGCTAATTGTGTCATGAACAACTGTCTTTTTGGAGAGAAACGAGATCCAATCAGTATTGATCCCCTTAATACTGGAAGGTGTTATTTTCAAACCAAAGCCAAACCTACAAGTCAAAAATCAACAATTAGCGTTCGAAACACAGGGTTCATTCTATTATTCATAATGCATTACTAAAATCATTCCTTTTCTTCTATTAGTACCTGGTCCTTTTTAATGCGGTTATGACAAAATGCTCTTAGCTCTAGCTTTATTTTCATTATCATTTGACGATCAGTGTATTGCTCCTTTGAAAACTGCTCCTGTTTTGGGTGGTAAAACCATCAAGTTTGTTCAAGTATTAACGAGACATGGGGCAAGAACCCCGTTAGTTCCATATTTGCCAGTAGTCAACCGTGGTTATTGGCTGTGTGATTCTGAAGATGCGATAGCCCCCAGAATGCATGCAGCTCCGGTTGAGCATTTTCGCAGGTTTAAACAGGTTATTGATCAAAGATTGGTCGAATATCTCCCCAACTGCAGATCCGGTGACTTAATTTTAACTGGTATGGAGCAGCATAGAAAGCTTGGTCAATTTTATCATGAGTATCTATATAATACTCATAAGTTATTAAGCGAATTACCGCCCAATCCCAAAAATTTGTATGTTAGGTGTTCAGATGTTGAAAGAACATTTAGATCAGCTCAATCCTTCTTACATGGTCTCTTTCCTCCCCAATCCCCTGATGAGATTATTGAGATCAACACTGATACATCAGATGGATCGCTATTAAGGGTTAACAAAGATTGGTGCAAAGATATGAAAAACATTTGGGTTAACCATACGGCGAGTGCAGTTTACAATCAATGGGTTGATGAGAATTGGATAAAGATTCAGGATCTTGCTAGCTACTTTGGTCTGGTGAAGAGTGGTGATAACCTGAACAGCATCTGCGATTTTGTAACAACAAATTATTGTAGCGATAAGAGGGTTCCAACTATAATAACTCCTGATATTCAACAAGTATGCTTGAATGTCACAGGAAGTTACATTTATGATTATTATGCAATTGACCCAATCGTCACAGCATCTTATACAATGAGAGAATTAATGAGAATCCCTAAACAAATTGCATTAGGTAATTCCTCAGTTAAGTTTTCATTGATGAGCTCTCATGATACTACAGTTGCTGCAGTTCTCTCCTTTTTAGGAGAAAGACGCGTTCGAATCCCGCCATATGCCTCACACTTAACATCAGAATTATGGGAAGATGATGCATCAAAACAGTTGTATATTAGGTTTGTTTTCAACGGAGAAGAGGTTCGCCTTAGAGAATTCAATGGCGAATCAGTTGCTCTGTTTTCAGAATTCCTTGATAAGTATAATAGAATGAATGATGTATGCAAAGATATCAAGTAAATCCATATAGTTTATTGAACGTTTTTTGCCGGCAGTATATTTAACGCATATGTCTATAAAGGCTTTTATGACTCCTGATAAAATCGATCAAATTCGTAGTGCGTTTGATGAATTCGATGATGATAATGATGGAGAAATTGAAGTCCAAATGCTTGAAAGAGCACTCAGATCATATGGTTTGATACCATCACCTGAAGAAATTGAACAAATATCTGAGGATCTCAATCAATCTCCAACGGTTTCTTTCAACACATTCGCATTCTTAGTGTTCCGCATGTCAAAATCAACAAACCCAGAAAAAGAACTATTAGCCTCTTTTCGTTTATTTGATAGAGATGGTACTGGAAAGATTCCATACCAACTTACAAGATCAGTTCTAACCAACCTCAAAAGACCACTTACTGAAGTGCAACTTGAAACATTATTGGGTAACATCGAAATAGATAATGGCTTTATTGACTACCGGGTGCTTGTAAAAAGAATGTTAACAAACTGAATTTGATCAATAAAAATCGTTTGACACAATTTGACATGTCACTTTTCCATAATGTTGAGAGAAATCTCTTTTGCAGAAAACCCTGTTATTCGGATTCTGGAATACCAAGGGGAATGCGGAGATAATAATGTTAAGGGTGAAGAAATCCAAAAAGATATTTTTTGCGAGGATAATTTGAAAGCCTATAATGTTTCGGAGTTTAATAAAGATCATTCGAAATTTCTCAGTGATTCAGAGAGTATAGAGATTTCTTTTCCAGAAACATCGATTTTTAAATATTTGGACACTTTATTATCTATTGAACCAGAGGTTTGTTTGGTGCGGTGTGTATTAAAATCTATTGTGTTTGAGGTTTATCGGAAAGGATTTGTGGTTAAAAATGAAGAATTTTTAGCTATTTTGAAGGTTTTAATTCACTTTGGGAAGGATGTATTGAGTTCTGAGTTGTTTATGGCTGTTTTTAATAGATATCTCTGTGCTGGGGTCGTTTTAGACAATGAAGCAAATGATATTCTGCTTCTTTATTTTAACCAATGCATGCCACTTATGTTTTTAAAAAGTGAGGAGTATTATCAATGTTTAATTTTTGCATTCATTAGGAATTGTTTTTGTCAATCAACTGGTTCAAAGTATACATTACTTTTAATTAAGCAGTTTCTAAGTTCAATATCCAGCGATATTGTAATGAACAACATCAATGTTTTTTCACAGGTATTGATACATATTCGAAGGCACAATTATTCAATTCAAGAGTTTGCTGAATTAAAAGACTCAATTTTTTCGCTTTTCCGAAAGGTTAGTATGAACACTGTTCTTTCTTCCCTGCATGCAGATGCAATATCTGCATTTATTCTAATTTCATTTGAGGGTATTTTTGATAAGGATGTTTTTAAGTATTTGACAGAACTGATAGAAAACAAGCACTTTTCCATCACAAGATCTTTAATACAAGTATATGGCGATAATAATCAGTTTTCTGAAGCGTTTTCATATATTATGAACCTTCTACTTTCCAAGCCAGAGTCAATAATTGAGTGCCACAGGTCGGGATTAGATTCTTTTATAATTGATTTGATTGAAAGCAAAAAAATGGATATTGAAAAGCATGGCGTTCTTATTGGCATGACAATGCAGATTTTTGAAAGAATTGCGAGTATTGTTTCTTCTTCTGAAGTCGTAGAGAAGTATATTAATCTATTGAATCCGAATAAGGATTCATTATTATCTGTAATGCATTCATCTTTTGTAGCTAGTCTTGATCAGATGATTTCTCTATCTTTATCCAAGCCAATAACTTATATGCCACTAAAAGAAGAAAAACTTCATGTTGAAGCAAACAAACTGGCTGTGTGCCAGATAGAATCAGGGTTTTCTTTCTCATTTTGGTTAAACATTCCGAATGATGATTCATCAAGTCAAATATTTTCTCTCAATGATTCTCAAAAGATGGGGCTATCTTTAGTAATCGAAAACAAAAGTATTCAGATTATTGTGAGGTATCCTGATTCTGAAGCAATTGTTACTCTAGGCACAAATGTTCCATTAAATGAGTGGTTTTTCTTGTTAATGAAAATTGAGCATAATAACAATGATCTGATTCTTCATTCTACGATCAATAATTCTATTATTGATCCAATACAAACCAAATGGACAGAGCTTGATAGGACTAACCCAATTACAATTTTAGTAGGTGGCTCAGACTCACCAGCATTATTGGGACCATTTGGTTTCTATACAAATGAAGTTGTACCTTCATATAAAGATGGACCCAGAATTATGTTCAATGAACCCTCACTGTTATATATTGTTCCTAATGTTTGCAATAATAGACTCTATTTAGAAAAATCGAATGCAAGTCAAACAATTGTCCAAATATCTGGTAATGATACAAAATCTTTTCTTTCATTTGCAGATTGTTTGATCCGAGTCTATAAAATTTCCATATTTTTCCCATTACTCTTGCAACTTGACTATAAATACATTAATGGGGACGATATACCTTCATTTGGAGATGCAATTGTGAATTTAATATTGCGTGGATTAATGTTGTCAAGTGAATCCAGATCAGATTTTATTCTTAACGAAGGGTTTTCAATTATTTATAGATTATTAATGAAATCCACAAGGAAACACTTGACATACAGTTTATATCTAAGGTTTTTTGTTGCTTTTGAGACGATTAACGATTTGAGTTTTAGGGAATCAATTCTTAAAGATATTATATTGAATTTTTCTCTTTGGGTTCATTCGGAATATGAGACTCAGGATCAAATTGCACGCCATTGGTCAAGATTTGTTTTTAAGAAGTATTGTGATATATCCTTGAAAGTTCTTCCTTTTGAGAATTTATTAATGTGCCTTCGAAAGTTCTATTGGTATGAACCTGTTGAGGAGTCAATTGCCGAACATTCTCCGGTTTCAAAGTACCCTAGGATAGAAGGGATGAATGTTTATGAAATAAGACAAAATCTAATTCAGATTCTTCATTCATTATCTATTAACAAAAAATTTGAAGAAAGTTCTTTCCGTTCCATAATTGCTCATTGCGTAACATGCCAGGATAAGAAGCAAGTATGTGACCTCTTATCATTACTTAAACTCATTGCAGTGAGTGAAGATGTCCCTTTAGCTAATGTCAAAGAAAGTTGGGGGCTTTTTAACTCTCTTCATCTTTTACTCAGTTCACCTGATGAAGATATTATTTTTTCGGTTCTTGAGGTCTTTTGCTCTCTTCATGTTTTGGAATTTATAACCCATCCAAAAATATTTTATCATGTTAATTCTTTATTGCAAATAATACCATCATCAATATACACTAAAGCTTTTATTGCCAAATTAATACCTCTCACAATGAAATTCCATGATTTTCTCCCAATGGTTTTTTATTCAAATATTATTGTTAAAGGAGCCTATGAAAGTTTGATAATGAAGCACCTGCAACCAAGTATTAAATTTGCAGAAAAAAAGAAAACATGGATAATATGGCCAATTATATCGGGATTATTATCAAGCAATGCTTTTATGGAGTATACATTTGATTTTATTGCAAAATGTTCAAATGAAAATTGGCATTTTTCTTTCATGACAATCGAGGCAATTGCTCGAGCTTTACGTGTTGATGACCAAAAACCAAAATCCATATTTTTGCACAAGATATGTGACTCAATGCTAGCGCAACCACTTTTATCTTATGAGTATTTGCATACTTATTATGATATAACTATGTATCATATGATGTTTAGACCATTTGATCATATTCCCAAGCATATTGATTCGCTTTTGAAGATTGCTGGATTTGAATCTTATGAAATAATTGAAAGAAGTGATTGTAGTTATCGATTTGAGAAGAAAGACTTTTTACAGAATTTAACAAGTCTATCTAATCAAGATATTCGATATAAATATGGATTGAGAATGAATTCTGAAGGAAAATGGGATGATTGTGCACTTGCAATTTCGGTAATTAAACAAGCCAGAAGAACAAAAGTTTTAACTTTTCACAATTTTGCAGCAATGATTGCAGGGTTTTCAATTCAAGATAATATTGAAGAAGCCCAACCTCAGATCGATGGATTATTATCAAGTTCAATATTGGACGGTTCTTTTATTAGAATTATTCATCGCCATGACCCAAGATTCAAAAATGAGAAGAAACAAAGTGATATTGAGATTTTTGAAAAGAGAATCAATGAAATGACACCTTATATTCAAGAAGTCCTGTCAATAATGCCACAGGTTATTGAAGCTGTGAATAAAGTTTTCAAAAAATCTGATGAGGCTATGTTTGATATTTTCCAAAGCACCGATTCTACATTGTTTACTTATTTGTTGTGGAATATGAAAAATGAAGAGATAAGAATACTAAAATCCGAAGAAAACAAACATGAACATTATTTGTCTACAATGAAACACATGTCATCAATATCCTCTCCATGGAGATTTTCTAACAATATTGAGGCCGAGAAAACCACGAGACTTAATCCGACATCATTCTTAGAATATTGTCCAGTTGGGTTTGAAGCACCACTTCAGAGTACTCCATTAACTAAGAATAAATATAAACCTGACCAAAGCCAACAATTATCAATCGTTAATTTATCATATATCCCCGATAGTGGGACAAATCCAATCATTGAATTCAGCGGCAGATATATTAAGTTATCACAAAGTTATGAATGTAAGATTTTTGTTTATTTGTTCCAGATTTTGATTGAGTATTCGCCAAAGCAGTACATTACCCTTATTCCCACAGAAATCACTCAAGTTTTAGCTCGGTACTTTTATTCAAGGCCTACAGGTTTAGAATTTTATACAAGAAATGAAGGATCATTTTTAATTGATCTAATTTCAACCGATTGCTATAGTTTTTTGTCAACTCTTTCATCAATGCATTGTTGGAAAGAAGTTGATATTCAGACCACAGGTCCATGCGATTATATTAAATCCAAATTATATACTGAACAATGGGCAAATGGAAAGATTTCCACTTTCAAGTACCTAATGTACCTCAATATGATTGGAGGAAGGAGTTTTCATGATTTATCTATGTATCCCATCTTTCCATGGGTTCTTATACCTTCAAATAGTAGTTTTGACAATAATAACACAAAACATTTCCGTGATTTCTCAAAGTTTATTGGAGAAAAGGGCTATCCATCTTCTTCACATCATGTTGCCAATTTAATTGGAACTGTTTTTTCAGATAATAAGGAACAAAATAATTTATCAATAATGAGTATATATGAAGATAATCTAAGCAAGGAAGGAGCATTCGAGTTGATTCCCGAGTTTTACCAATCAGAAACTTTTCTGAAAACCAGTTTTAATGGACAAATTCCATGGGGTATAAAAGATTATCGGTCATTTATTCAGATTCAGAGGGAAGCACTAGAATCATCATATGTTTCCGAGAGGATTAACCAATGGATTGATTTGATCTTTGGAGTCAACCGAAAAGCGAGATTAGAAATTCTTGCTGATACTCTAGATGATGATTGTCAATTTCCTCAAGAATTGTTTAAAGAACCCCATATCAAAAGATCAGTCATGTTGCCTTATTATTCTAGAATCACGACTAATAATAATGCTGGGGATGTTGTCCATGATATTAAAAAGGGTACAATCGATTGCTCGAACAATGGAACTGTGAGTGGTTTGTTGGTATTATCCGATAGAAGTTATATTTCATTTGAGTATTTAATGAATGACGAATATGTAAAGAAGGAAGGAGTGTTTAAGTTTTCTTCAATACCCCATCATCTTTTAATGAGTGGTAAGTATTCATTTGCCGGGATGAATGATGGGAGAGTGATAAAAATAGATCTTGAAGCTGCATCAAGAGTATTCCATCAAACATGTCACTTCGCAGTTAACTCAATGTCACAAGATAACAGCTATTTAGTATCATCCTCTGGATATCACACAAATATTTATGATATTAAGACTTCCTTAATCCCACTTCACTCATTACCATCTCTTTCAGGTATTGTTGAATCATCTTATTTAGATTCTGAAATAAATCTTGTTGCTTCGGTAACAGAACATGGATATCTATCAATAATCAATCTATTGGATGGTTACCCTGCTTCTCAAGTCTCAATGAAACCCCTGCTTCCAAAGAAAGTTATTATATCTAAAACTTTCGGCAGAATAGTAGTTTTTTCCAAATCTCAAAATGGATTATCCATGTTATCATTTTATGAAACTGATGGTACTTTGGTCAAGCACGAAGAGATTAAAATCGATATAAAGTTGATGAAGGGAATACAGTCCTTTAACGGAAAGAATAGTATTGTTGCTTGTTCAAACAATGACTCCATATACCTAATTGACCCCATCACGTGTAGTATCTCTGAATCGTTATACCAGTCATTAACTCATGTTTTAGACATGGTTTGTAGGAAAACTGATGCAAGTATGATCGCATTGCTTGACAATGGCGAGCTTCTCCATCTGAGGTTTGAGTAAATGTGGTTAAAACCCCAAATTTTATAATGGATAATAGTACATGTATTCATCTAATGAATGTATTGCAAAGCGATTCTGCTGAAGAATTACGAAATATGATAAATCAAGGATTATCATGCAATCAAAAAATTATTAGTAATGAAGATGTTATTCCCACTGATCTCATTTATTCAACGCCAATTTTATTGGCTAGTCTATATTTTGGGGCAATTAACTGCTTTAATTTGTTACTTGAATTGGGTGCTAATGTTAATAATGGCGATTTATGGCATAGATCATTGGCATTTTACTTTTCTTTTGTTAAAACTCCCAGTTTTTTTGATGATAAACTGGTTAAATATGATTTTAAAAGAATTGATTGGAGAGGAAGGCTCCCAATTCATTTTGCAGCAGAAAAAGGGAATGTTGCTCTGATATCATTTTTGGTTACTAGAAATCTCAACGACATTAATAGTTTAGATGGTTTCAAAATGACACCATTGCATGTGGCATGTGAGCATGGGAACTTAGAAGCTGTCCAGTTTCTTCTTCAGAATGGTTCTCTTTACCAGCCTGATAAAATGGGAAGAACGCCACTATTTTTCGCTGTTTCGAAAGGAAAATCACGCATTGTGAGGCATTTTTGCAATACTAATCCAGATATGCTTTCTGAAAAGAATCCTGAATCGAGATCATTGCTTCACATTGCTGCAATATCAGACGCTAATGAAATCATCGAGTTTTTATCTGAAAATGGGCTGAATATTAATGAAACAGATTCTTATGGATATACACCGTTGCACTACATAGCGGAAAGAAATGGTGTTTCTTCAATACAGTCTATTTTAGCAATAACTGCACTGAATCCACACATTCCTGACAAATCTGGTTCAACGGCTCTGCATGTTGCAGCTAGATATGGAAACATAGATATTGTTAAAGCACTTATACCACATATAGATATAAATGCTCTTGATAATTTTCAAAGAACCCCTGCACATATTGCCTCAATGTATGGTAAGGGATCAATCCTGAATGAATTAATCGCTAATAACTGTAACTATCTCCTCAAGGATATAAACTCTAAAACACCATACCATCTTGCTTCAGGATGTTTCAAAGACGCCATGCAACAGCTCATCACCAGAAAGTACAACTATGATAAGTCTAAGGGTGCTGTCAAGGGTCAATGTAAAGTTTGACGATTAAACCCGTTATAATTTTTTAGTTTTTCTTCTCTCAGGATGAGTAGCTCTTCTTTACACGACAAATTGCTTCAAGCAATTGAACATTTGCAAACGACATTGTCATCTGATACTAGTAATAATATTACGGATCCACAAAATTGCTATACTTTGATAAATGAGTATCTTCAGGTTTATTCTTTACTAGAGGAATGTTACGATCAAACAATTCAGACCCAAAGGCGTCTTATAATAAGGAAACTCTTACAAGGAGTTGTGCAGAGATTTCTTGAGGTATTGAAGATGACACCTCGACCACCCCCACCCCCTATGCCTGATTCAAGTACCAAAAAGAATCCAGATCCTTCAGACTGGGAGCTTATTTCTCAATGGATTATGTCACAGACTCTTGTTAATGATATTAGGATTCCATTGCCAAGAATTGTTAAAGATGAACAAATTGATCGATTTAAAATTAGGGAAGATTTGATTTCAAAGTATAAGAGACAATTTGATGAGGCAAGGGCCGCTGCCGAGATGTCAAATCCTCCCCCAATGCCACTTGAAGAAGCAGTTTTGATTATTCAGCGTGCAGAAAGGGCAAGACAAGCCCGTCAGGAAACATTGCTCAAGAAGGGAGTTCAACAACAACATAATAGCATGAGCAGGCAAGCCAAACTATCTGATAGAGAAAAGAGTGCAAATATTATTAAAAGGTTTTGGTGGAAATATGGCCAAAGGAATAAGGAAACCAAATTAAGAGACGAAGAAAGAGAATTAATTGGAATGAAAGCAAAACCCAAATCACAAGAAATGAAAGAAAGAGTTATTAAGAATATGAATAGAAGAAAGGAAGAACAAAGGAAAAGACGTCAAGAACTTGATGCTGCTCAAAATGTAACGAAGAATTGGTTAGAAGATAATAAAGCCATTGATGAAAGGAGAAAATTTGATATGCTTAATTCTGCTTTTTATAATAGGATTAAGCTGAAGACAGGAAAAGCACCTACAATTAAGCCCAAAGATGATTTAATTGAAAAATTGATATATGATGATGAAGAAGAAGATATTGGAATTGATCCTGTTATTCAGGGTTTCTATGAGAAAAAGAAGGAACAAGAAGCTTTGAAGAATGCAGATGGAAAGAAAGATGGGAAATCTGGATCTAATAAAGGAGGGAAGAAAGAAACATCAATTTCATCTGTACCTCAGGTTGTTGAACAGCTTCTTAATGATGTTAAGCAATTTGAATCGATTTGGGCATCAGAAGGAAACACAATGTCAGGTGATGAGTATTCCATTGATTTGGTTCGTAAAGAAATGTGGAATACAATGGTACCGGATTTAGTCAAGCAATGCAATGATAAACTTAAGAGAGAATTAAAGAACCTCAAGATTCTTGAGATGCGGCGTGTGAGAATGCCAAGAGAGCCAAAACCCCCAAGGGAGCGCATACCAAAAGAGCCACCAAAGACAGATGAAGAAATATTATCAGAATTAGTTGGATATGGAATAGTAACTAATTGCCCAACTACATCATTTGCTGATTTTGTTGGTGACTATAATGTTACACACCCCGGAGATTTTGGTGATCCAGATCCTACTACTTCCTATGCATCGATTAGAAATGAAGTGATGATGAGTGCTGTGATGCCATTCTCGGCTAATAGAGAAACAGCAACTGATCTTCCTCGAGGTGTTTTAATCCTGGGTGCTAAGGGAACCGGAAAAACCACTCTTGCCAAAGCAGCAGTACAAGCATTAGGAGCCACTTTAATTGACTTTTCTCCTTCTGTTTTAGTCGGAAAAGAATTGCCTGCTCCTAAAGCTTTAATCACAATGATAATGAGGATTGCAAAAATCAATGCTCCCACAGTTATTCTTATTGATGACATTGAAGGTATGTTTGGAAATAGGAAAAAAGCCAATTCGTCAAAGAAATTCAAAGCTCAACTCAGAAGGAATGTTAGGAAGATCAAAGCAAGAGAAAATATACTATTAATAGCGACATCATCAATGTTTAATCTTCCAAAAGCATGTACATCTATGTTTGATAAAACAATTACTATCCCCAAGCCCAATTTCCAGACCCGAGTTTCGATCTGGACCCACTGGCTTTCTAAGAAAGGTCTTCTCATTCCTTCGATCTCTATTAATTCATTGGCTTTTGCTAGCGAAGATTTTACTGGCGCATCAATAGCACGTGCTTGCAACAAAGCCGAAACAGTTAAAAAGTCTAGAACAGAACCAATTGATCCAATTGAAGACAAAGAAATCTTGTTATTCCTTGCTGAAGCCCCAGAAGAAGAATGGAAATAAATCAAACTAACATTTATGCACTATCGATTAGCTCCTTATCATGGAGGTAAACCTTATCTTGTATCACTTTGTATTGATCTATTAAGGGGATAATCATGTTCCAATTTTCTTCAAACCACTTAATAAGGACGCTCTTGCGTCTTTTGGCATCTCTGTCAAGATGTACATCGAGTTTTGAAGACAAATCATCTGCAATCTTCCTTAATGTGGTCTGTTTGATATCATCACCAAATAATTTGGATACATGCTTCCAGGCAGTGGCATTTTTCCAAGAAAAACCAGCAAGCCTGTTTCCAACCCGCTCAACCTCTGGACTCTGAGGAACAGTGTGTTTTATAACAGGCATCATCTGATACCCAAATTGCTGCGGAACAGCCATCACAGGCGAAATAATACTCCTCGGAATAACAGAAATGGGCAATGGAATCTGAAAATCCCCTTGCTGCCATTTCCCAGAACTGATTATTTTTATCAGGTAATTTAATGCTTCATCAGCAAAATCAGTAGCCCGCTCTTTCGAACAGGCACTATCAATGATATTAAGCAATTGGTGCTGAAGGGAATAAAGGCTGGATATATTCATGGACGTTATGGATTAACCAGAGTAATTCAAATAAATAACTAAAGTTTAGCAGCAGCCCTTGGACTCTGTAGTCTTTTGAGGAATCAGAGGAGATTTATCCACTGGGCTTGCTCCTCCTTTGATATTCTTTGACATAATTGTTGTAGCTACTTGGATGAAAGCGTCATTAATATAAGATCCAGACTTGGCAGAAGTTTCGAGATAGTGCATCTGGTTTCTCTTGGCAAAAGACTCGGCTTCTGCGAGTGAAACAGTTCTCTGATCGACCAAATCGCATTTGTTTCCGATAAGCTGGATGACAGCATTAGCATCGCATAGTGTGTGAACATCATTCAGCCATGTACTTAATTCGTCAAAGCTCTTACGGTCTGTGAGGTCAAAAACAAGAATAACGCCAATGGCATTCCTGTAATAAGCCTTGGAAATCGATCGGAATCTCTCTTGTCCAGCAGTGTCCCATATCTGAAGCTTCACTTTCTTATTATCAACTGTAAGCATTGTCGAGTCAAACTCAACTCCAATAGTAGACTGCGACTCCTCAACGAAAATATCATCGATTAAGCGCTTCAAAATAGCGGTCTTACCAACGCCACTAGCTCCAATAATGATGAACTTGTAGCTCAGAACAGACATCAGTTTTAATCGTTGGTTTCAATTCCAGCGGTTGGATTTGTAAACTTTACAAATAGGACCCGATGTAAAGTGAACTTTACATTTTGTAACTTGACGGTTTCTCAGATCGAAAATTTGAGTTGAAAATGCGGTTTCCCCTATTTTACAAATGTCGAATCTTTTCGAAGGAGAAGCGAAAGGGGAAGTCATTGCATTGCGAGATCAGCTTGATGGCAATAGCCCTACAGAGAGGAAAAATGCCGCCAAGCGCTGTATTGCGTTGATGCGGTCCGGGGAGAATGTACAGTGCCTTTTTTCTTCGATGCTTCGGTGTGTTAAAACGACAGATCTTGAGCTTAAGAAACTTACTTATTTATATTTAATGACTTATTCTGCGCATGAGCCAGAGCAGGCAATTATGGCTGTGAATACTTTTATTCAAGATTCGCAAGATTCTAATCCTTTGGTTCGTGCTCTTGCTGTTCGCACTATGTGCAGGATTAAATTAGAGAGTGTTGCTGAGCACATGATTTTGCCGCTTAAAAAAGCTCTTTCTGATACAGAAGCATACGTGAGAAAAACTGCTGCCTTTGGCGTGGCAAAATTATATGATGTTATTCCCGAGGCTGTTGAGAATTCACAGCTATTTCCAGAGCTTCTGAAATTACTTAAAGATGAATTACCAATTGTTGTATCAAATACTACCGCCGCGATTTGTGAAATCAATGAAAAGAGATCATCTCCAATCTTCTCTTTGAATGGAGATACAGTTGGTCCACTATTAAATGCTATTCAACAATCAAGTGAATGGTGTCAAATCATTCTCTTTGATGCTCTTTCCAAGTATGTACCAGAGTCCAAAGAAGATGCGGCGTTTTTGATAGATAGGCTAATTCCATATCTTAAACACAAGAATCCTGCTGTTGTAATCGGTTCATTTAAATGTATTTTCTTATATATGGATTCTGATTCCAGGAATCCTGCAGATATATTCCCTCAGATTATTCCTCCATATTTAACTCTTGTAACATCATCAGAGCCTGAGATTCAGTTTTTGATCCTCAGAACATTGACACTATTTGTTCTTAAGTATCCAAAGGCTCTTGCAAAAGAGATTAGGACCTTTTTCTGCAAGTACAACGATCCATCATACATTAAAATGGAAAAACTTGATATTATTGTTACAATTTGTAGCCCAATGACTGCTCAGTTAGTATTGGATGAATTGGCTGAATATTGTAATGAAGTTGACGTAGCTTTTGTTAGGAAATCAATTCGATCAGTAGCTCAAATCGCAGTCAAAGTTGAGGCAGCAGCAAGAAGATGTGTTGATATTCTTGTTGGACTGATTAAGGGCAAAGCAGATTATGCTATTGAAGAATCGATAATTGTTATGTGTGATATTTTGCGAAAGTTTGTTGGTGTATTTGATAGCGTTATCACTAATATATGCAGTAATCTTGAAACAATTAAGGAACCTCGAGCTAAAGCAGCCTCAATATGGATATTAGGTGAATATAGCTCAAGGATCGAAGGAGTTGATGTTCTTTTAGATCCATACCTTGATACTTTTCATGATGAACAGCCTCTTGTTCAATTGCAAATTTTATCATCTCTTGTAAAAGTATTTATTTCCAAACCTGATGAAACTAGAGATCAATTGCAGTTTGTATTAACAGAAGCAACAAAGGAATCTAATTCTCCTGATGTTAGGAATAGAGCAATGATATACTGGCGGCTTTTGTCTGTCGACTCTCAATCTGCAAAAGATATTGTTGTGTTTAGCAAAGATACAATAATTAATTCCGGGTTAACATACGATGAATCTGTTTTATCCGAGCTTATTAGAAACATGGGCTCGGTTTCTGGTGTGCTCCATATTATCCCATCTAACTTTTTAAGAAAGGATAGATTTGTACCCGAAGATGAAACCAATTCTGATATCATTGAAGTAGAAAAACCCAGTTCAATGCCTAACTTTGAGAAAGTTCAAATTAATAACGAATCAATAATATCTGTATTTATTAGATATGAGCATAGTAATATGTTCTTAAATATATATAATCTGACATCAGAATCGCTTGAGGGATTTGATTTGGCCATCAATAAGAATTGCATTGGATTGGCTGTATTATCTCCTCCTCAATTCCCATTATCTCTAGGATCTGGAAGTTCGGAAATTGTCAATGTACCTATTCAGTACATATCCTCAGCTATTGGTAATGCTGAGCTTAATAGTATACAAATTGCGATTAAAACCAATCTTGGGAATGTACTTGTCACATCTCGTGTTCCAGTCGAGTTTTCTTTGCCTAAACAAGTTGACTTTGGTATTGATATGTATAGATCAAATTTCTCCAATTTTAGCTCCCAATTAAACTTTACCTTAGATAGAGCTAGAATAGCTGATAAATCTAAACTTATAGAGAGAAACATAACTGTAATTGGTGTCAATCAACAAAAGACATATATTTCGTTCAGCCTTCCAGAAGGGACTGTGTATGTAGGTGAATTAACTCAAAATGAGTCAGGCGTTACAGTTTTCCTTAAAGCTAGTTCTTCGTCTCTCTTTCAATCAGTTCAGCAATCAGCTATTCATTTATTCACTAATCAATAAACGTGGTATCATTTTACTCAAGTTTTCTAAAACTATCCTCAATCTCTGTGTATATCCTTGAAAATGACTCAATACAAACATCTTTCCCTTCTTTTGGATCAGCAAATTTCATACGAACAAGCTTCTGAATAACATGTTCGAGTTTGTTTTGCAAAAATTCATAAGTCATTCTTTTTGTTTCATCAATTAGAATCTTTCGTGATTGATCATAGAAAAAGAGGATATTTTTGAGCATCCAGAATGTTTTCCACATTGGAGAAACTCTGTCATAGGATGTGTAGCTATTTTGCTGTAGAAAGTCATCCCTAATAATCCTTGAAACCTCTAATGTAAGTTTATCAGGTTCGGCTAAAGAGTCTCTTCCAACTAATTGAACGATTTCAAGAAGTTCTTGCTCCTCTTGTAATATCTGTCGAACTTGAATCCTTAAATTTGGAAAATCTGGATCAAAGCTTGAGAAGAAAGGATGCAAAACATCATCATACTTGGAATATGATATTGTCCATGAAACAGATGGAAAGTGTTTCCTCTGAGCAAGCTTTTTATCAAGACCCCAAAACACTTGGACGACTTGAAGGGTGGATGATGTGACTGGATCTCCTGCCAGATCACCTCCTGGGGGTGAAACAGCTCCAACAATTGATACAGAACCTTCTCTAACTGGGTTTCCTAAACATCTAACCTTGCCTGCTCTTTCATAAAATGATGCTAATCTTGCTCCAAGATATGCTGGGAAACCCGAGTCTGCTGGCATCTCCGCTAAACGACCAGAGATTTCTCTGAGAGCCTCGGCCCACCTAGATGTTGAATCAGCAAGCATGGTAATATTATATCCCATATCTCTATAATACTCTGCAAGGGTAATGCCTGTGTATATTGATGCTTCTCGTGCTGCGACAGGCATATTTGATGTATTTGCAACCAAGCAGGTCCTGTCCATGATTGGGTGTTCAATTCCACTCATTTCAACTGTTAGCTCAGGAAATTCCATAAGAACTTCGGCCATTTCATTGCCTCTTTCTCCACATCCAACATAAATGATGACATCAGAGTTGGAATACTTTGATAGAGCTTGTGATATAACAGTCTTTCCACACCCAAATGCACCTGGAATTGCACATGTACCTCCTTGTACAACAGGGAAAAGACAATCTAAAACACGCTGTCCAGTAATCAGAGGATAATTCCCTCCATACTTAACAGAAAATGGTCGTGGGGTTCTAACAGGCCATTCTTGGAGCATCCTATATTTATACTCTTGTCCTTCAAACTCAATAGCAATCACATCTTCAAGAACAGATTTGGATCCAGAGTCAGCGAGCCATGTTACCTTTCCTCTTGCTTTAGGAGGGAGAAGTATTTTTTGCTGAATCAGTGATGTTTCATCAACAAAGCCTATAATATCTCCCCCAGAAACGATATCACCGACCTGTAATTTTGCAGGTTTGAAACTCCAAAGCTTCTTTAAATCAAGTGAATCACAATTAACACCTCTGGGTATAAAAACACTTTGAGATTGATCACTAATGTCTTTTAATGGTCTTTGGATGCCATCATAGATGTTTGTCATCAAACCAGGGCCCAAAAGAACAGATAATGACTTACCTGTACCAACAACAGGATCTCCTACTGTAAGACCTGATGTTTCTTCATACACTTGAATGGTAGCCGTATCTTTATCTAATTGGATGATTTCGCCAACTAATTTCTGGGGACCAACTTTAACCAATTCATACATTGCTGAGCCTGACATGTTCTCTGCAACTACAACTGGACCAGAAACGGAATAAATCATTCCGTCCTTATTCTCAGCTTTCCGTATTGCTCTCTTAAACATATTAAAAACCTAATGATGATTCTTTTATGCAACTCGGAATTGGCGAACTTGGTTGAGTATATCGCTAGCTTTGCGAAGTGCCTCAAGCAGTTCTTTGCATTTCTTACGATTAGCAGTGATTCTTGGGTCTTCTTTCATCATTTCATTAGCAATTCCACTAGTTAATATCTTGCGAATGAGACTATCATTAAGTTGCTTTGAACTTCCTTCAACTAACATCATAACTACAGCTTTTGGAACAACGTCAACAATTTGAGTTCTCACAAGTTCAAAGTACCGTGAGCATAATGATACCATTTGTTGTGCTTGCTCATTTTGAAGCTGTTCTTTGGATTTCTTCATTGGAATATCTTCTTTCATCTTTTTCTCTGCTAAAACTGCTGCACCTCTGAAATCGTGACGAGCTGTGTTAATAAATATCTTTTCATTATCCATCACATCATTTACGAATTTAACAGTGGGTTCAACGCATCCATTGACAAGATCTTCGACAACATTTCTGATTGCATCTTTGATCTGAGGATATCTTTCAAGTTCCATAAATGAAACTTGAGCGTGAATATTTAATATTTCGTTAGCAACAAGGTTAATAGCCTTGAGTGCTGGTGGCCGAAGAGTCTCTATATGTCGTCTTATAAGGCTCTCAAATGCTTGATGAGAAGCGTATATTGGAACAGTAATACCTGAGTGGTTCTTCATTAAAAATAAAACTTCCTTGATGTCGTGAGATCCGATTTTCGGTGCATTCTGAATCTCTTTTTCATACATATCTTGGAAAATTCTTGTGATTCGAGCACCACCCTTAAGTTCATCACCAATCTGAGATCCGACATTACCAGAAATCAAATTATCGTAATTACTTATATATTTGTTAATAATTGTTACAACAAGTTCATTTGGATTGAGAAGACCATTAGATGGATCATCACCATACTTTTCAAGCTCTCTTTCTTTGTCATTGATAAGATGTTGGACCCTTGTTTTAAGACCGGGGATAGTTTTCTTGATGTGTTCTACGAGAATCTTGTTTAGAGTAGTTGAAAGGACTTTTGTGGAACACCTATCAGTAAGATTTCGGTATACAGGATGGGATTCAAAGTATTCTCTTTCCTTAGTGAGGGCATCTTTCATTGGCCTCTTATTATCAATATCTAACTGTGAACGATTGATAACACCAATGTAACCCATCTTCAAAGAATAAACTTCATTTCTAAGGATGGGACCTGCATCTGTTCCTTGGTCCATAAGATCAATCTTGGTAATCACACCAATTGTCCTTTCTCCATCTGGATCAACTTCACGAGCGATACGGAGCGAATCAGAATTAGCCAAATCCTGGTTAGCAGGTGTTACTGCCAAAATCAAAGCGTTAGGGCGTGTAATAAACTCTAAAACCATTGTGTGAATCATCTCCACAATAGCGGGATCCTGTCCTTCAACTGCAACTTTTGTTAACCCAGGCAAATCCACCATTGTCAAGTTAGGTACAGAAGAATCGCGAATGCAGAGATTAATCGGCTGATTAGATACATTTTTGGTGGTACCAGTTGATCTATCAGTTTCTGCTTCTATTTCTTTTCTGATATCCAAAAATGATAAAAATTTCTTTCCTGGCTGGTGCAAAAATTCTCCATACTGTTCCTCCGATTGATCTACATGTATCAACTGAAGAATAAGAGGTCGGCGTGTGACAATACCCGAACCACGAGGAAGAAAATCGCGTCCAACAACAGCTTCAAGAACAGATGATTTTCCAGAACTTTGACATCCAACAACAACAATTTGTGGGAAATCGATTAATTCACCGCCAATCGTGTTAAAAACATTCTGCAAATTGTTGATGATAGGTATAAGAGCATCCATAACAAAAAAGTGCAAGCGGTTTAATTCAAATGGATCTTTACATTATTACGATAATTTGAAATTGAATTTTTGGGTGACGATTAGTAAAATAGACAAAGGCAAAAATGTTATTAAGGACGCGCATACTGGGGTATCCCGAGCTTGATCTTGAGGTAGACATAACCGAGGGAACAACTTTTAATAGTATTAAGAAGAAGCTTAAAGACGAATTTTTCATCAATTCTGATAGAATGGTGTTTTTTTATAATGGGAATGCAATTGATCATTCAGACAAACTCACATCGGCAGTTTTTGGACAGAGTCCTATTATTTCTACTTTTAATTGTGCCATTTTCCCCGAAAAATCATTTCCAACAGTTGGAAATGCTTTTTCTGGTTTCAAACCAATGTTCAATGAGTTTTTTGTACCTCCTCCAGAAGAAAAGCTAACAGAAAGAAAAAGAATTAGGTATGCTGCTTTAGAACAGTTTATGCTGAATACTTTTGGACGAAATATTGAGATTGTATTCGATAATGACAGTATTCCATTTGATTTGCATGATGGTATATTTATTCCTGAAGAACCATATACTCCGCCAGATTTGAGCATGTTTCAAGATATGTATGAAGAAGAGGAGTATCAAATCAATGATGAGATGGATAATATTGGGTTTGATCTATCTCCTGAAGAAGAGACTGATATTTCTGCCCTTATCCAAGATACCAACATGAATCGAATGATGGTTATGCAGTACTATTTTGCTTGTGATAGAAATCGAGAATTAACATATAACAGTATCATGTCAAGTTTGGAATAAAGATATATTTCTAAATACCATCTGTTGTTTTTGTTTTTCTAAGAGAAAACATTGGATGAGAAAGATCAACACCATGGCCCCATATTGAACTGTTCAATGATGCAGTTGTATAACTCCTCCTTGATGAATCAGCTATCTTGGTTTTGTTTGTTCGACTTGATAGAGAATTTGATACTTGTAAATCCAATGGAGGCAACAATGGATTGATCTCAACATTTTCAATATTGAAAATGCCACTCGGATATTCTTTTTTCGTTATTTCAGCAGAATGTGGTTTCTTTTGCCTCCATTGCGAATCTCTAGCTCCAGAAAAGGCTTCCCTTTTTTCTTCTATCTCTAAATGAGCATATTTTTCTGCATAAATCTTAGATTTTTGGTATTCTCTTCCTTGATAAAACAGTTCAATCTCCCTTTCTTGTTTTTTAATGAGTTTCGTCTTTGCTTTGTTTAAATCATTCATATACTTATTATGGGCATTGAAATACTCATGTTTTTCTAACTCACAAATCTCATCAGACACTATCTTTGCTGATGAGATTTTCCCGAGAAGAATTAGATACTTCTCTTTTTGTTTCAATTGTAGTAAATTGGTGGAAGGTTTCCTATATTTATTAGGCATCTTTATCTCCCATATTTGAGTCAGCTCTTGTGTTTCAACTTCATGCCTTTGAATCATCTTTAGCTTTTCATTCTGTGTTTGTTCATCAAAATCACTGATTATATTATCAAAACTGGTGTTAGAACTGATTTAATTGCACAAAATAAGACTTATTGCGCAATAAAACACATACTTAATTTTCCTTGAAGACACAACTGATCTTGACGTGTGATAACTTTTGAAACCAGATTCATCTCTATCTTTAACACACTTTTTTGCATCTTGTAGCAATAATGAAGCAAATTCGGCTTCATTGTAATCTGATTCTTTGGCCCTGTTACGGCAATACCCTTTTAGAAAAGATATCAAAAGATTTAGATTATCAGTATTAATTTCATTAATGCTTTTCCCGCTCTTGATACTTTTATACAGTTCATACGCAATATTTTCGGATTTTCCTGGCGTTCGATCCGGAGAATACGGTTTTCTTGAAGATTTCATCTTATACAAACATGTTTCCGATTCATTATTCTCTGAGATCTCGAGAGGGCGGGTATTTAAATAAATTTTGTTTTTTTCGTTTTTCATCTTCTGGTATAAAATGAGATTCCTTATAGTTTTATTGTGGTCTTGTTCTGCGAAGTATAGTTTGTGCTTCTGCTTCATTCCTCCCTGCCACCTCATATATTGAAATAGCATAATCCTCTGGGAATCCACTTTGGACTAACCTACTAATTGCAGCCTGGTCTTCATTACTATAGAATTCATCAGATAGTGGGAATTGTCCGATTGGAATAGCCTCAGCTGGTTGAAGCCTTGTGACTTCGCGATCTTGTGTGGCAAATACCCCCAGAAATGAATAAAAAACTGCAGGGTTAGCCACGGCCCTTTCAAAGACTGTTGGATGGTTATCATGGAACCAGTTTAATAGACTTTGATGAGTTTCATTTGGTCTTTGAACAGAAAATTTGTGCAGAAGAGACATTGAAGAAACATTTGCGTCAATCTTGTTTTTGTCTTCCGCTGATATGAATAATTTAACAGGATAAATATCACATTTTGATGTACGTGGTGGAGGATATAATGTACTTGGAATATAACGCATTCCTCTTACTGGATTTGCTGGAGGTGGGGGTACTCGACGATTGCTTCTGGAAACTGGAGTGTTCATTTGTGGAATATTTCCCTCGATAATGAAATTAACAGCTCTTTCTAAATTGTTGAATGATGCAAACAAGGCTCTTTCTGCTAACTCTCTCTCATATCCAATGCTAATTATCGATTGAACATTCTCTTCAAATCTTTCACTATCAGGAAGAGAGTTGATTTGAGGCTGCCTTGATAACAAAGGAGCCATTCGTTCAGAAGAATTTCTTCTCATAAACCTATTTGGTGTTGGTGGCATGCGCTCAGATCTATTCTCAGGAGGAGCCTCTTGTGGAACAACTGGAGGAGAAACAGGTCTGTTAGGAAGATTTTCATGAGCCTCTTGTGGAGCAGTTGGTTCTTCTGACCTATCAGCATTAAGATGAACAATAATAAATTTTTCGGGGTTATATCCAATATCCTTTAAGCTTTTATCAAGCCCAACCATTTGACCACTATATACCATTTTTAGATTCCTTACAGGAAATCCAAAGTGTTGAGTTATTACTTCAACACAATTAGAAAGAGGAATATTTTCGTCAATCTCAATCTGTAATTGTTTTCCACTCAAACTCTTAAAACAAACAATCATTTTTTAAAAATCGCCGGGTCACTTTTACAAATAGGTTTACATGTCAAATTAATTTACCAAAACATTTTTCAAAGGGTAAAATTTCTTGTTCATTGAAGGATGTTTATTGGGGTTTAAAAACGATTTTTTTATTCTGAATTTGACCCCCAAATAAACATTAGAAAATTAGTTTAATACCTGAAAATGCTTTCTGTTTTTTTATAAAACCGAATTGCCTTCAACCCCAACCTATATGACCATAATTTTGAATCAATAGATAAATGGGGTCATTTTGACATCCCTAGTTTTATGTTAGATTTGTGAGGAAATGAACCCATCAGATATTGAATTCGACACATTAGAACTGTCTTGTTTGAATTTGACCAATAAACCAATTGAAAATAATGCCCCAATAATTAGAATTATGATGGAAAGAGATACTAAAACTACCCTTAAAGAATTTACTCTTGAGCTATTGCTCAATAATGTTTCTTCAAGAGTGTTCATTGGAGTATCTTCAGGAGTGTTCATTGGAGTATCTTCAAGAGTGTTCATTGGAGTGTTTTCAGGAGTATTCATTGGAGTATCTTCAGGAGTATTCATTGGAGTATCTTCAGGAGTGTTCATTGGAGTATCTTCAGGAGTGTTCATTGGAGTATCTTCAGGAGTATTCATTGGAGTATCTTCAGGAGTGTTCATTGGAGTGTTTTCAGGAGTGTTTATTGGAGTGTTTTCAGGAGTGTTTATTGGAGTATCTTCAAGAGTGTTCATTGGAGTGTTTTCAGGAGTATTCATTGGAGTATCTTCAGGAGTATTCATTGGAGTGTTTTCAGGAGTATTCATTGGAGTGTTTTCAGGAGTATTCATTGGAGTATCTTCAGGAGTATTCATTTGAGTGTTTTCAGGAGTGTTCATTGGAGTATTTTCAGGAGTGTTCATTGGAGTCTCTTCAGGAGTGTTCATTGGAGTATTTTCAGGAGTGTTCATTGGAGTCTCTTCGGGAGTGTTCATTATGGTTTCCTCAGGAGTAATAATTGAAGTTTCTCTAATGGTTTTAGCTATGGTCTCACCTAATGTCACTCTTAATGTGATATCATTTGTTCTTCTGATTGTTTCTTCAACTGAAATCTTTTGAGTTTGATCTAGTGTTCTCGATGGAGGAGGAATATCCGTATAACAATAATGAGAATTGAAGAATTGTATTTGATAAGTTATTGTTTCGATAAATGAATTATTTGTTTCTGTTGAAAATATTGTTGATGTTGAGAAAGATGATAAAATATGATCAATGAATGAATGAGATACTTCAAGAGAACCCCCTCTAACACAGAATAGATAATTTTGATTGTTTTGGAATATGCAATATATCATCTTCCTTGATCCTGCTCCGTTGAAACATACAACACCATATTGTGATGGACTGTTATTATGAACAATGTTATAGAATGACATTGATAGTGTTCCTGAGGTTGAATAAAAGCATATACAAATACAATCAGATGCATTGTTGTTTGAGAAAGAACAATGTGAGCTTGAGAATGAGGATGGAGAGGAGATAAAAATGCCGGTTCCCAATTTAGCATTGTTCATTGAACAATTAATATTGGATACTCTTAGTTTGCCATTTTGAGAATGAATTGGATAATAATTATAGGTTGAATGGGAACAATTTGAAACAGATATATAATCCATTTGATTATCAACAGAAGAAATTAGATAAGCAAAATGACCATATGAGCTACTCCCACATGAGCACCCATTGGCACATAGCATTTTGAGGGAGGAATTGTTAGAGTTGAAATAAATTGCCCCTCCATTTATAGTACATGAACAATTATAGAACACTGAAAAGTTCATTTTCATCAAGCGAGATCCACCAATTACTCGGACAACCCCTCCATCACCAGATAAAATTGAAAGTCTTGAGAAGAAGCAGTCAGAAATGTCGATTTCAACATTCTCATATGACCTTTCAAGGTAATTATTTTCCTTAACGCACCCAAATCCAGCTTCAATTATTATTTTTTCAATTTTTCACACTTTGCATGATGAGATCAATATTTATGTTTTTTAGGACAGTATACAAACAAAAATAGACTGATTGGAACATTGTTTGGAAAAACGAAACAATATGATACAAAAAACATCACAGCAGTAAGTTCCATGAGAAGAACTAGTGTTTGCTAAGAACAACCATACAATCAATCATGTTTTGAAAACCAAAATTTCCTATAGACATCCTGCCAAGTTTGATCCTTTTTAACATCAAAATATAATCAGCATAAAAACCATGTGAAGATCTTAAAATTCAATTAAAATAAAATACTTTTATCTCCAATTCAAAGCCAGGATCATTTGAATACTGTGTTGATATCATGTTACCTTCGAGATATGCACTTTGGAGAATAAGGATAAACTCAATCGCATATTCTTCTTTCGGGAATGCGATCTGGGCCCTCTTCATTTCGGATATTTGCAGTTTTTTTGGATGTTTAAGAAATTTGCTATCATATATTATATTTCGAATTCAAATCTGTCGATTTCTCAATATACAAAAGAGTGAATTATTTCCCCTGGTTTTTCTCATGCGATTCATGAACAAAGAACTTGTAAATACCAGTATAATATTAAAACAAAGAACAAATTTATTGAAGTTTGTGCAAATCCAAACATTATTACTTATAATTCTGTTTATTTTTGGGAAAATCTTTGATGGAAAGCATCACATATCACAATTTAATCATGTAGCCAATAATTACCCATTTGTACCTCTATTGTGGTTTAATGATCATGGTTTTATCTGGGGTGTTGGGGTGGGATGTGAAAATGAAAGTATAGATCTAGGAAGGTCTTATTTTAATAACAGTATCAATATTTCTCTCTGTTTCTTCTCAAGATCATTAACATTCACTGGAAATGGTGGTGTTGTATTTGTTAGTGGTGGTTCTTACTCAATGAACATTAATAACTCAATGTTTTATAACTGTTCTTGTAGAGGCGATGGAGGAGCAATATTCTTCTACTCATTTAATTCTAATCTCAGAATGATATGTGTTTATAGATGTTCTGCCTCTCACATGTATCATTCAGCCTATATACAGGCTTCTCAGGTCAATTTTGCCGAATATCTATCATTATCCAGTTGCTCTTTTGATACTGCTGGAGACTATTCTCTTCGCTTATACTATGGTAATCAGAATGTTAATAATATTAACAATTCTTTGAACAAAGCAAATATGGTTTCTGGTATCCTTATTGCCTCACCGTCCTCATTTACAAGCACACACTGCACTTTCTCAAACAACAAGGTATCTGACTGCAATTGCATATACTTCTATTCTGAGTCAGGAGCAATAACAATGTCATATACTAACATTGTTCATAACAACAGCCCATCAAGATTTGGAATTGTATTTGTAAATGGAGCAGGACCGAAACAGATAATTTATTGTATATTCCACAAAAATCACAATTATCTATTCTGCGAATATGGAGGTTCTCTTGAGGTGTCTCATTCTTTCATAGATCATTCTTCTTCTTCATTTTACATATCAACAAGTGTATCAACGGATACAAACAATTCATTTACTTTTAGAATGACTTATCAAATTCAATTCTTCAATTCTCTTCATTGTCACACTGATATTCCAGAAAGAACCCAAGAACAATCACAAGATGTTAATAGATCTCATATGCCATGGATTGCATATTTGGTTGTTTTGTTATTATTTGTTACTTTGCTTGGGTATTTGTTTTTCTATAGAAGGATAGCGAACAATCTCCTGGCAAGAAACACTCTTGAAGATAGTTTGCAATATGATTATGGTTGAGTTATAATTTAATGTAAAAAACTACCAATTTGGTGTATTTTTAGTTCTCATAAGTAGAATAATTAAGAAACCTTAATAATACTCCCATCATCGTTGCACATTGTGATATTACTCTTCATATTTCGAAATGATGATTGAATAGAACATCGATGGGTTTTAGTATATGGAAAATGCTCTTTTTTCACTCCATTCATTCCCAAATGGTATAAATGAAATATATTTCAATATACATAATGATTTTGGAATGAATACTCCTCCTAATTAAGAAAGATCCGAGTTTCCATTTAAATTAGATCTGTTTTCAGGTATCTTTGATGGTTTATCTAAGAAACTTGGTAGGAATTTGGCTGATTCTTGTGATGTTGATGTAACATCATCTTGCATCTATGAGAACAATCCATTCTTCCAAATAATTACATAATGACACTTTCAAAAAACTAAATTACAGATTCGGAATATATATATTCTGATTTTGAAAGAACTGCCCCAATTTTCAGAACAATCTTCATTTCTTCCAAATCTTATAAAAATTGTTTTTGAATCAATATGTCTAAAATGAAAAGCATGAATTGGCAAAAACATAAATGAATCGAATATTTCACTTTGGTTGGGCAAATCCAACCCAAACCGGATATATTGAAATGGTTTCCCACCGTATCTGCAGATGAATATTTCTTCAAGCGTACTTTTGAAGGAGTCTTCCTATGTTGTTCCAAGCCCCCATTGATTAGGGCCAGGGCCCTATGGCTTGGCAGAGAAATTCAGATAATATTATTTATAAACAATTCAAAAAGGAGCCATTGATCACTTCATTTAATTGATGTTTCTTCCTCACTCTTGCTTGGCCAAACATGTTATCCATAATGTTTAGGCATCTATATTGCCATTATTATTGTAATTCTATCTTTTGGCAAGAGGGTCTTGATTTTTCAACTCTGTTACCAGTTTTGCCGATTAGTAAGTCTTTTAGTAAGAGAAAATGGCCCTTAGTGGAAGTCTTTTTTCAGAAGGACGGCCGCCAGAGAAAAAAAGCCCATTAAAGAAAATTTGATCAAGCTATAAGACCGGGGGCCCCCAGTGCACTTTTCCATCACCCAGTTATTCTCCCAACCAAATTGCTTTGAGAAACTCGAAGAAATATTATTTAATGAAATAATCTTTTTTGTGAATCTTAACATGATCTTTAGAACTTTGTTAATTCATCGGTTTTTATTGCAAAAATTCCCAAAAAACCAGATGACAAAATTAATCGTTGTTTATTTCAAATTCTAACACTTTTCACAAATTATTTCTTCAGTTTCTCAGGATTCGCAGCCAAAACCATTCTCTCCTCTTGTTCATTTAGAGAATCCATTTCCTCATTTTCCATTATCTCCAAAATTATCAGTTTCCCAACATATTCACAATGAGAACCCATTTCCTCATTTTCCATTATCTCCAAAATTATCAGTTTCCCAACATATTCACAATGAGAATCCATTTCCTCTTTTTTGATCAAAAACCACAAATAAGTATCTCTAAATCAAGAAGATTGACAAATCTAGATAGTAAAAAAGGATTTTACTCAGATTGAACAAATCCAAAGAATTCAACACGCCATAATTGGAAATAATCATTGTTGTGCCAATTCTTACTAGTAGATGTGATTCTTATGTACCTGTAATACTTGTTATTAGGTTGAACTGGAAAGTTCTTTTGAGCACTAGGATCATTAAAACTACCATTACTGTTCTGGAAATCAGTAGTATCTACTTTGTTATCAATGATTTCGAATGTTGATCCATCTGTTGATCCCTCAACTTTCCATGACTTGACTCTATATCCAACATTCATAGAGTAGGATGTAATAGATATCTTTCTTTGTTTGAAATCAAACTGAATCCATGAATTGGGGAGATTTTGACTGTACCAGCGACTACTATCATTCTTCAAAACATTTTTAGGACCATATGAACCTATATTGTGATTCAAGATGCTAGATGCTGTTACATCAACATCACTAGAATCAGCCAAATTCCTACCAAGTTTCTTAGATAAACCATCAAAGATACCTGAAAACAGATCTGACTCAAATGGGTACTCGCCTTTAAGTTCTCGGATCTGATTGGTTTGTTCATTAATAGTTGCATCTTTAGCTTGTATTAAACTAGTTTTTTCATGAATAATTGCATCTTTTTCTCGAATCTGATTATTCTGCTCTCCTATTGTTGCTTGAGCGGAATTGATCTCTGATTCCATTCTTTTAATCACTTTATCTTGGTTCTCAAGTCTAGTATTCATCTCATTAACAGTTTGCTCATATCTTTGAGAAATTCTCTGGAATTCATCTCTCATTGAAGTGAATTCTTTTTGAAATGATGATAGAACATGATTAGTGTTATCATATATATCATTTGTTTCTTCAATAGACATGATACGGAGAAATCTGTTGAGTTCAGTGAGATCTGAAGGCTTTTGATACTTGATGTTATTAAGGAGGATTTTGGCACCAGTTCCATGATGTTTCATACATCCAATCAAGAATTGTTCTAAAGAAGATAAAGAGAAAGTCTGATTCGAGGAAGCAAAAATGCGACATAATGATGGAAGAGAAACCAAACAGAAGCTTGGATTCTTCAAATATGTATCTATCTTCTGAGTAATTGATCTTTCATATTTGGAGAAATCTATGTTATCATTATGGTTTTGGTCTTGGTTTTGTATTAGGAGAGAGAGAACTCTCTCAGATGAATCATCATTAAGAAGTTGACAAAGAGAATCACAATGAAGACAATTGCAAATATCATAAACATCACCTGCTTTTTCAACACTTGGATAACTGATT